>Ga0326726_10000002_pt1 | contig 276399 bp, 260 predicted proteins | sample MHFenrmetagenome_2_FD_207603 | JGI IMG/M metagenome (GOLD analysis project Ga0326726, IMG submission 207603) | Lab enriched peat soil microbial communities from Michigan Hollow, Ithaca, NY, United States - MHF15MN | ecosystem: Environmental > Terrestrial > Soil > Wetlands > Peat | place: USA... | reverse complement strand
CGGTAAGCGGCACCCGCCATGATCAAGGGGGAAAGACGCCGGTCGACAGGTAGCGATCGCCGCGATCGCAAACCACGAAGACGATCGTCGCATCACGCAATTGCTCGGCGATGCGCAGCGCCACCCAACAGGCCCCGGCGGCCGAGATGCCTCCGAACAGCCCTTCTTCGCGCGCCAGGCGCCGCGCCATTTCCTCGGCGTCGGCCTGCGCCACCAGCACCAACTCGTCGACCGCCGACGGATCGTAGATCTTGGGCAGGTATTCCTGCGGCCACTTGCGGATGCCCGGGATGCGCGAGCCCTCGGCAGGCTGCGCACCGATGACCCGCAGTGCGGGATTCTTCTCCTTGAGGTAGCGGCTCACGCCGGTGATGGTGCCAGTGGTGCCCATCGCGCTGACGAAGTGCGTGATGCGGCCATCGGTTTGCCGCCACAGCTCGGGCCCGGTGGTCTCGTAGTGCACGCGCGGGTTGTCGGCGTTGGCGAACTGGTCGAGCACGCGACCTTTCTTGTCGCGCTGCATTTGCTCGGCCAGGTCGCGCGCGTATTCCATGCCGCCCGAACGCGGCGTCAGGATCAGCTCGGCGCCGAACGCCTTCATCGTCTGCGCCCGCTCGACCGACAGGTCTTCTGGCATCACGAGCACCATGCGGTAGCCGCGGATCGCGGCGGCCATCGCCAGCGCGATGCCGGTGTTGCCCGAGGTGGCCTCGATCAGCGTGTCGCCGGGCTTGATCTCGCCGCGCTCCTCGGCGCGGCGGATCATGCTGATCGCGGGCCGATCCTTCACCGAGCCGGCCGGGTTGTTGCCTTCGAGCTTGGCCAGGATCAGGTTGCCGCGCTCGGCCTGCATCGGGCCGGGCACCCTTTGCAGGCGCACCAGAGGCGTGTCTCCGATGGTGTCTTCGATGGTCTTGTAGGCGTGCATGCGGCGTCGATCGGGCGAGCGCGGATGGGTGAGCGCCCATTGTGGCAGCGACTGCCAGAACCCCGCTGGGGTGCGTGCCATAATCCGCGCCCCAAGCGATTGCGCTCCCTCCTGCAAGCCCGGGTGGCGAAATCGGTAGACGCAAGGGACTCAAAATCCCTCGCCGCAAGGCGTGCCGGTTCGAGTCCGGCTCCGGGCACCACACCAACCGTTCGCATGCTGCCACTGCCTCCGGTCACCCAGGCGCTGATGCTGATCTGCACGGCCGTCTTCTGCCTGAACTACTTGGTACCGCTCGATCTCTGGCTGGCGCTGTGGCCGCTGGGCAGCGGGCGCTTCGGCCCCTGGCAGCTGCTGAGCTACGCCTTCCTGCACGCCGATCTGCTGCATTTGTTCTTCAACATGCTGGGCCTGTGGATGTTCGGCTCCGAGCTCGAGCGGTTGTGGGGTCAGAAGCGCTTCATCCACATGATGTTGGCCGGCACGCTGGCCGCCGCGCTGGTGCAACTGCTGTTTAACGCCGTGGTCGGCTCCCCTGTGCCGACGGTGGGTGCCTCAGGCGCGCTGTTCGGCCTGCTGTTGTGCTACGGCATGCTGTTTCCGAATCGCATCATCATGCCGCTGTTCCCGCCGATCCCGATGAAGGCACGCACCTTCGTGATCGTGTTCGGCGCATTGGAGCTGCTGATGGGTGTCTCGGGCAGCAGCGGCGTGGCCCACTTCGCCCACCTGGGCGGCATGCTGGGAGCCTGGTTACTGCTGCTGTACTGGCGCGGCCGCCTGCCCTCCGGTCGCCGGCGCTGACGCGCCGATCGCGTTCGCTCATCGGGTGCGCACAAGGTCGCACTGGGCGCAGGGCCAAGTGGCGGATTCGGGATGACAGCATGGCGATTTGCGATCATGCTGACTATCACGGATGGTGGTTTCATCCGGGAGATCGGCGATGCCCAGGCGCTCATCCCATGCGTGGCAGCTCACCCCGTGGTGGCGCGGCCTGGCCATGGCGGTCGGGTTGGCAGTCGCCGGCCCGGTAGCCGCGCAGAACCTCGACGTCGCCGCCCAGTCGCGGCTGCTCGATCGCGCAGCCGGCGCCGTGGTGGGCTTGCGAGCCCTGGCCGTCGACGACGCACGGTCCAACCGGGCGCTCGGCCGCTCGCGCGAAGGCTCGGGGGTCGTCATCGACCGCGACGGCCTGGTGCTGACCATCGGCTACCTGATCCTCGAGGCCGAGCAGGTGGAGCTGATCACCGACGACGAGCGCGTGATCCCCGGCCGTGTCGTGGCCTACGACATGGCCACCGGATTCGGCCTGGTGCAGCCGCTGACGCCGCTGCGCGTCCAAGCAGTGCCGCTGGGCCAGTCGGCGCGTGTCGGACACGATGAGCCGCTGATGGTGGCCAGCGGCGGCGCCGCCGGCGCGGTGAGTGCGGCGCGCCTGGTGTCGCGCCGCGCGTTCGCCGGGTACTGGGAGTACCGCATCGAGGATGCGCTGTTCACCGCGCCGCCACGCGGCGACCACAGCGGCGCCGGGCTGTTCAACGGGCGCGGCGAGCTGGTCGGCATCGGCTCGCTGATCGTCGCCCACGCGCTGGGCAACGACCAGCCGCGCCACCCGGGCAACATGTTCGTGCCGATCGATCTGCTGCCGCCGATCCTCGACGAACTGCGCCGCAACGGCACCTCGGCAGCCAGCCGTCGCGCCTGGATGGGCGTGAACTGCGTCGAAGACGGTGGCGAGCTGCGCGTCGCGCAGGTCAACGACGACAGCCCGGCCGACGTGGCCGGCCTGCAGGAGGGCGACCGCATCCTGAGCATCGACGGCGTGCCGGTGCGCACGCTCGACCAGTTGTGGACCGCGCTGTGGCGCGGCGGCCCGCCCGAACGCGAAGTGCGCCTGGAAATCCGGCGCGACGACAGCAGACAGACGCTCAAGGTCTTCACGGTCGAACGCGCCAAGACGCTCAAACGGTCTCAAGGCGTTTGACGGCGGCCTTGCGTCGACTCGTCGAGCGCCGCCTCGACACGGGGGTAACGCAGCACCAGCCTCAGCTCGCGCTTCATGCGGGTGTTGTCGAGCCGGCGCGATTCACTCAAGAAGCTCATCTGCAGCGGCGACAGGCTCTGGCGGGCTTCAGCGCGAGTCAGCCGGGGCACCCGCGGCAGACCGCAGTGGTCGGCCACGCGGTCCAGGTGATCGCCCATCTTCGACGCATCGTCGTCGTTGACGTGGATCGCGCGCATCGTCGGCCCGCGCAGCAGCGCAGCGACGCAGGCGCGCGCCAGGTCGTCGGCATGGATGTGGTTGGTCACCACGTCGTCCTGCGCGGCCAGCGCAGGGTTGCCGCGCCGCACCCGATCACGCGGATCACCGCCTTCGCGGTCGAATGCATAGATGCCGGGCACACGCAGGATGGTGGCGCGCACGCGGCAGGCCCGCGCATAGGCGCGCACCTGACGCTCCGCGTCGGCGCGCCGCTGCGCGCGCTCGGTGGCCGGATTCAGCGCGCGCGTTTCCAGCACCCGCGCTCCGGCGCAATCGCCGTAGACGCCACTGGTGCTGGTGTAGACCAGTCGGCGCACGCCGCCGCCGCGCGCCAGCGCGGCCAACAACGCCGCACTGCGCGTGTCGCGTGCCCCGTGCGACTCCGGCGGGGCCAGGTGCAACACCGCGTCGGCCAGGCGCGCCAGGCGCGCCAAGGTCGGCGGATCGTCGAGGTCGGCCACCAGCGGCGTGGCCCCCGCCGCTCGCAGCGCAACGCGGCGTGGCGGCGAATGGGTGACCACCAGCACGCGCCAGCGGCGCTGCAGCAGGCCGAGCACGCGCATCCCGACGTCGCCGCAGCCCACGATCAACAATCGCGGTCGTCGCAGCAGGCGAGTGGCACGGGGCTCCATCAGGTGAAGTCGGTCGAGACCTGCGGGTCTGCCCAGCGGGCACAATGGCGTTCCGCCAAGTGTATGGGGCCACCAAGCGACGCTTGGAACGCGACGGAACGCCCCAGATCCATGAATCCATGAGCATGAAAGTCACGGTGCGCCCTGCCGAGCGCACGTTCGAGGTCGCGCGCGACGAACCGATCCTGGCGGCGGCCATTCGAGCGGGCATCGGCCTGCCCTACGGCTGCAAGGATGGCGCCTGCGGCTCGTGCAAGAGCCGTTTGCTCGAAGGCCGCGTGATCCACGGCGCCCACCAGCTCAAGGCCCTGTCGCTGGCCGAGGAGGAGGCGGGGCTCATCTTGCCGTGCTGCGCCACCCCGCAGACCGATTGCGTGATCGAGGCGCGCATGGTGCCCGGCGCCGGCGACTACCCGGTGCTCAAGATGCCGTGCCGCGTGATCAGCATCGAGCGTGCGGCTCCCGATGTGGCGGTGCTGCGCTTGCAGCTGCCGGCGAATCAGTCGTTCCAGTACCGGGCCGGGCAGTACATCGAGTTCCTGCTGCGCGATGGCTCGCGACGCAGCTATTCGATGGCCAACGCGCCGGGCCACCTCGGCACGCCGCCGTCGATCGAGCTGCACCTGCGCCACATGCCCGGCGGCAAGTTCACCGACCACGTGTTCGGCACGATGAAGGACAAGGAGATCCTGCGCATGGAAGGGCCCTACGGCAGCTTCTTCCTGCGCGAGGACTCCGCCAAGCCGATCGTGCTGCTGGCCTCGGGCACCGGCTTCGCGCCGATCAAGGCGATCATCGAGCACATGCTGGCCAAGGCGATCGACCGACCCGCGGTGCTGTACTGGGGTTGCCGCTCGCGCGCCGACCTCTACCGGCATGATTGGGTGCAGCGCACCTGTGCGGCGATGCCCACGCTGCGCTACATGCCGGTGCTGTCGGAACCCAAACTCGACGATCAGTGGCACGGCCGCACGGGTTTCGTGCACCGCGCCGTGATGGACGACCTGCCCGACCTGTCGGGCCATCAGATCTATGCCTGCGGCGTGCCGGTGATGGTGGAGTCGGCCAAGCGCGATTTCATCGCCGCATGTGAATTGCCGCCGGACGAGTTCTATGCCGACGCGTTCACCTCGGAGGCCGACAAGCATGGCGACGCGTAGCGTCGCCATGCTTGCGGCGCAGGCTCACGTCGCGCAGCGACGTGAAGGCGCGAAGCGCCGGCCGGAGCCACAAGCGCGACCGCACGCCGCGATCGAGAGCCTCTTGTATTCCTGAACCGATGCAACGACGCCCTCTCCTCGCCCTCCTCGCCGCCGCGCCCCTGGCCCGCGCGCAAGCCAAAGTCATCCGCCTGATCGTGCCCTACCCCGCCGGCGGGCCGCTCGACGTGATGGCGCGCGCGCTGGCCGACAAGGTGAAGGACACGCTCGGCACCGTGGTGGTCGAAAACCGCCCGGGCGCCGGCGGCAACATCGGTGCCGACGCGGTGGCCAAGGCAGCGCCCGACGGTTCGACGATCGTGATGGGCGCTGTGGCCACGCATGCGATCAACCCGTGGCTGTACGCCAAGATCCCTTACGACCCGCTGCGCGACTTCACGCCGCTCACGTTGGTGGCGCGTGTGCCCAACGTGCTGGTGATGAACGTCGATGCCGCGCATCGCCTGAAGATCGAGTCGGTACGCGATCTCGTCGCCTACGCCCGCGCCAATCCGGGGCGGCTCAACTACGGCTCGGGCGGCAACGGCAGCGCAGGCCATCTCGCCGGCGAGATGTTCAAGGCCAAGGCCGGCGTGTTCATGGTGCACATCCCGTACGCGGGCGGACCGCCGGCCCAACTCGCGCTGTTGTCGGGCCAGGTCGACCTGACCTTCGACAACCTGGCCACGGCGTCGGCCAACATCCGATCGGGCAAGTTGCGCGCGATCGCGATGACCACCGCACATCGCTCCAGCGCGATGCCCGAGGTGCCGACGATCGCCGAGAGCGGACGCGATCTCGGCCTGGGCGACTTCGACGTCGACACCTGGTTCGGCCTGTTCGCCCCGGCCCATTTGCCCGCCGAGACCACGCAACGCCTGAACCGTGCCTTCGTCGATGCGCTGCAGTCACCCGAGCTCAAGGCGCGTGCGGCCACGCTGATGGCCGAGCTGGCGCCCGGCACGCCCGAGCAGTTCGGCGCCTTCGTGCGCGCGGAGTTGGCCAAGTACGGGCCGGTGGTCAAGGCCAGCGGCGCGAAGCTCGATTGACGGGCGAGGCCCGCACGCCACGCACAGCGCCGGTCACTCGCCGAGGTAGGCTGCTCGCACCTTGGGGTCGTCGAGCAGCGCCTTGGATTGGCCGCTCATCGTGATCTCGCCCGACTCCATCACGTAACCGCGATTGGCGAGTTGCAGCGCGCGGCTGGCGTTCTGCTCGACCAGCAGGATCGTCGTGCCGCGCGAGTGGATCTCGCCGACGACCTCGAAGATCTTGTCGACCATGATCGGCGCCAGGCCCATCGACGGCTCGTCCATCAGCAGCACCTTGGGCCGCGCCATCAATGCACGGCCCATCGCCAGCATCTGCTGCTCACCGCCCGACAGCGTGCCGGCGAGCTGTGTTGCGCGCTCCTTCAAGCGCGGAAACACACCGAACACCCGCGTCATGTCGGCATCGATCTCGCCGTCGTTGCGCGCATAAGCGCCCATCAGCAGATTCTCGACGATGCTCATGCGCGCGAACACGCCGCGGCCCTCGGGCACCATCACCAAACCTTGCCGCACGAGGTCCCACGCGCCCTGGCCACGAATCGAGCGGCCGAGGAAATTGATCTGGCCGTCGCGCACCGGCTGCGTGCCGGTGACCGCCTTCAACGTGGTGGTCTTGCCGGCGCCGTTGGCCCCGATCAGGCACACCAGCTCACCGCGCCGGACCTGAAGGCTGATTCCCTTGACGGCCTGGATGCCGCCGTACGCGACCTTCAGGTCGGTGATCTCGAGCAGGACTTCGGAATCGGCCATGCGATCAATGCGCCTTGTGCCCGACGCCGAGGTACGCCTCGATGACCTTCTCGTTGCGCTGCACGTCGTACGGACTGCCTTCGGCGATCGGCTTGCCGTAGTCGAGCACGGTCACGCGGTCGCACAGCCCCATCACCAGCTTCACGTCGTGCTCGATCAGCAGGATCGTGCGGCCGTCCTTGCGGATGCGGTCGATCAGCTCGCGCAGCACCACCTTTTCGGTGGCGTTCATGCCGGCCGCGGGCTCGTCGAGCGCGATCAGCTTAGGGTCGGTGGCCAGCGCGCGCGCGATCTCCAGCCGCCGCTGGTCGCCATAGCTCAACGTGCGTGCCTTGTAGTCGGTGTAGCGGCCGATGCCCACGTAGTCGAGCAGCTCCTGCGCCCGCTTGGCGATGGCCTCTTCCTCGGCGTTGAACCGCTTGGTGCGGAACACCGCGCCCAACAACCCGGAGCCGGTGCGCACGTGGCGGCCGACCATCACGTTTTCGAGCGCCGTCATCTCGGGGAACAGCCGGATGTTCTGGAACGTGCGCGCGATACCCGCCTTGGCCACCTCGTGCACGGCGTTGGGCTTGTAGGGCTTGCCGCCCAGTTCGAACGAACCCGCATCGGGTGTGTACAGACCGGTGATGACGTTGAAGAAGGTGGTCTTGCCCGCGCCGTTGGGGCCGATCAATCCGACCACCTCGCCGCTGCGAATCGTGATGCCCACGTCGGACAGGGCCTGCACGCCGCCGAAGCGCTTGGATGCGCCCGTCACGTTCAGCACGATCTCCGACATGTTCAGGCGCTGCGAAGCTCAGGTGGCCGGCGTCGGCGCAGCCTTGCCATGTTCGGGCGACGGCCACAGCCCGCGCGGCCGTGCCAGCATGATGGCGATCATCGCCAGCGCGATCAGCAGCTGGCGCAGGATCGCGGCGTCCAGGCGCCCGCCCGTGAGCATCTGCAGGTCGAGCTCGCCGGACACCCAGCGCAGCACCTCGGGCAGTGCCGCCAGCAGCAGCGCGCCGAGGATCACGCCGGGAATGTGCCCGATGCCGCCCAGCACGACCATCGCCACCACCATCACCGATTCCTGCAACGCGAACGATTCGGGCGAGATGAAGTTCTGGAAGGTCGAGAACAACACGCCCGAGACGCCGCCGAAAGTGGCACCCATGCCGAACGCCAGCAGCTTCATGTTGCGCGTGTTGATGCCCATCGCTTTGGCGGCGGTCTCGTCTTCGCGGATCGCCATCCAGGCGCGGCCGATTCGCGAGCGCTCGAGCCGGTAGCAAATCACCACGCTGACCACCACCACGGCGAGGAACAGGAAGTAGTACTTGGTGACCGACGACACCGGCAGACCGAATAGCTCGCCGTTCTTGCCGAAGTCGAAGCCGACGAACGGCAGCTTCAGGCTGTCGATCTGCAGCAAGCCCTTGGGGCCGTTGGTGATGTTGACCGGCGCGTCCAGATTGTTGAGGAACACGCGGATGATTTCGCCGAAGCCCAGCGTGACGATCGCCAGGTAGTCGCCGCGCAGCTTGAGCGTGGGCGCGCCGAGCAGCACGCCGAACATGCCGGCGATCGCCGCCCCCAGCGGAATGACGACCCACAGCGGCGTGTGCAGCCCGCCCGGAAAGAGCGCGCGGATCGCCGGGAAGGTCTCGCTCAGGTGAGGCGACGCGAGCAGGCCGAACATGTAGGCACCGACCGCGTAGAACGCGATGTAGCCGAGGTCGAGCAGGCCGGCATAGCCGACCACGATGTTCAGCCCCAGCGCGAGCAGCACGTAGAGCAACGCGAAGTCGATGATGCGGACCCAGAAGTTGCCCGCGTACTGCGCCACCGAGGGCAACACCAGCAGCAGCACCGCAGCGGCCAGGAAGATGAGCAGTTTGTTCTTCATCATCGCGGTTCAGGCCCGGTCGGCGATGCGCTCGCCGAGCAGCCCCTGCGGGCGCACGGTGAGCACGAGGATCAGCACGATGAAGGCGAAGATGTCCTGGTAGTTGCTGCCGAGCACGCCGCCGGTCAAGGTGCCGATGTAGCCGGCACCCAGCGCCTCGATAAGCCCGAGCAGCACGCCACCCACCACCGCGCCCGCGAGGTTGCCGATGCCACCGAACACCGCCGCGGTGAAGGCTTTCAGTCCGGGCAGGAAGCCCATCGTGTGCTGCACCGAGCCGTAGTTGGCGGCGTACATCACGCCGGCCAGCGCGGCCAGCGCGGCGCCGATGACGAAGGTGGCCGAGATCACCATGTCGGGCTTGACGCCCATCAGCGCGGCCACGCGCGGGTTCTCGGCGGTGGCGCGCATCGCGCGGCCGAGTTTGGTGCGGTTGACCAACCACATCAGCCCGGCCAGTGTGACCGCGGTGGCCACCAGGATCAGGATCTGCGTGGTGTTGATCACCGCGCCGCCGATGTTGAACGGCTCGCTGGGCAGCAGGATCGGATAGGGCTTGTAGTTGGGCTTCCAGATGATCATCGCCAGCGTCTGCAGCAGCAGGCTCATGCCCATCGCGGTGATCAACGGCGCCAGCCGCGGCGCGTTGCGCAGCGGGCGGTAGGCGATCTTCTCGATCAGGAAATTGAGCACCGCACACACCACCACTGCGGCGACGAGCGAGATCAGCAGCTTCAGCCAACCCGGCAGCGCCACGTCGGTCAGCAGCGTGATCACCGTCCAGCTGGTCAGCGCGCCGACCATCAGCACCTCGCCGTGCGCGAAGTTGATCAGGTTGATGATGCCGTAGACCATCGTGTAGCCCAGCGCGACCAGCGCATACACGCTGCCCAACACCAGACCGTTGATGATCTGCTGCAGAAGAATGTCCATCGAACCCGCTTGTCCCGAGCCGCCGCGACCCGACAGGGCCCGCACGGACGGCGCGATTGTAGGAGTGCAGTTTTCGCGCCAGGGCGGGGGATACCCGCTGGCGCAGCGCCCTCACTGCGGGTCGGAAGGCTTCTCGTGGAGGGCGCGCAACTGGGCCAGGCGCTCGGCGATGCGCTGCTCCAGACCCCGATCCACCGGCTCGTAGAAGCGCTGCGGCGCCACGCCTTCTGGCCAGTAGTTCTCGCCGGCGGCAACACCTTCGGGCTCGTCGTGCGCATACCGATAGCCGCTGCCATAACCGAGCTGCTTCATCAGCTGGGTCGGCGCATTGCGCAGGTGCAGCGGCACCGGCCTCGTGCCGTCTTCGCGCACGAACTCGCGCACCGCGCCCCAGGCCATATAGGTGGCGTTGGACTTGGGCGCGACGCTCAGGTAGACGACTGCCTGCGCCAGTGCCAGCTCGCCTTCGGGACTGCCCAGGCGTTCGTAAACCTCGGCGGCGTCGAGCGCGAGCCGCAGACCCCGCGGGTCGGCCAGGCCGATGTCTTCGCTGGCCATGCGGATCACGCGCCGCGCCACGTAGCGTGGATCGACGCCGCCGTCGAGCATGCGTGCCAGCCAGTACAACGAGGCATCGGGGTCGGAGCCGCGCACCGCCTTGTGCAGCGCCGAGATCGAGTCGTAGAACTGCTCGCCGCCCTTGTCGTAGCGGCGCAGCATCTCGCCCAGCGTGCGCTCCAGCATCGCCTCGTCGTACAGCGGTTGCGCGCCCGCCATCGCGACCAGGTTCTCGTAGGCGTTGAGCAGGCGCCGGGCGTCGCCGTCGGCATAACCGATCAGGCGGTCGCGCGCCGCGTCACTGAGCTCGCCCGCATTCAACAGCGCCTTCGCGCGCGCCAACAACACCATCAGATCGTCGGGCTCCAGTGGCTTGAGCACGTGCACGGTGGCGCGCGACAACAGCGCGGAGTTGACCTCGAACGACGGGTTCTCTGTGGTCGCGCCGATGAACGTGAACAGCCCCGACTCGACGTGCGGCAGGAAGGCATCCTGCTGCGCCTTGTTGAAGCGGTGCACTTCGTCGACGAACACCACGGTGGCGCGCCCGGCGCTGCGCGCGGCACGCGCGCGCTCCACCGCCTCGCGGATTTCCTTGACGCCCGACAGCACCGCCGACAGCACGATGAACTGCGCGTCGACCATGCTGGCCACCAGGCGCGCCAGCGTGGTCTTGCCGACGCCGGGTGGCCCCCACAGAATCATCGAGTGCAAGCGGCCCGACTCGAAGGCCACCCGCAGCGGCCGCCCAGGCCCCAGCAGATGGCGCTGGCCGATCACCTGGTCCAGTTGCTGCGGGCGCAACCGGTCGGCCAGCGGCGCAGCGGGCGACGGCGCCGCAATCGGCGCGTTCGCTGCGCTGGCTTCGAACAGGGATTCCTGCGCGCTCATGGGTGGATCGGTCCGGCCGCCACGCGGGCAGCGCTATTGCGCGATCACGTCGACACCCGGGGGCGGCGTGAAGCGGAAGATGTCGTCCGCCAGCTTGAGGTTCTGCTCCAGCGAAGTGAACCGCAGCATCGAGCGCTGGCCGAACGCGTCGACGATCTCCAGCGCCGCCAGCACCGAGCCCTTGAAGCCCACGCGCAGCAACTTGATCGGGCCATCCTTGATGCGCGGCGATGCCTGCACCCATTCGAAGCCATCGGAGGCGGGCAGCGCCTTCAATTCGAACTCCTTGTCGAGCGTGCCGCCGGCCAGCAGCGCGGCCGGCGTGGCACCCAGCGCCTGCGTCATCGGCCGCACCGTGACCTGGTTGAGGTCCACGTCGTAGAGCCACACCTTCTGTCCGTCGGCCACGATCTGCTGCTCGAACGGCTTGGCATAGCTGAACCGAAAACGGTTGGGCCGCACGAACTCGAACTGGCCCGACGAGTCTTTTTTCTTGGCGCCGTCGACCGACGTCACGGTCTGCGTGAATGCGGCGCGCCCGGACTTCACGTTCTGTGCGAAGTCGCGCAATAGATCGACGCTGTCGGCGCGCACAACGCCCGACCACAGCAACGCCGCCAGCCACAAGAGCTTTTTCATTCGTCGCGCTTGGGCACCAGGATGTCGCGGTTGCCGTTGCTGGCCATCGCCGATACGAGTCCGGCTCGCTCCATTTGTTCCAGCAAGCGCGCGGCGCGGTTGTATCCGATGCGCAGATGGCGCTGCACCAGCGAGATCGACGCGCGGCGGTTCTGCAGCACGATCGCCACCGCCTGGTCGTACATCGGGTCGGCCTCGCCGTCGCTGCTGACCGCGCCGCCTTCGATCGCTGCCGCTGCGTCGCCATCGAGCGTGCCGCCCTCGAGGATGCCCTCGATGTAGTTGGGCTCGCCCTGCTGGCGCAGGTAGCTGACCACGCGGTGCACCTCTTCGTCGCTGACGAAGGCGCCGTGCACGCGCACCGGCAGGCCGCCGCCCGGCGGCAGGTAAAGCATGTCGCCCTGGCCGAGCAGCGCCTCGGCACCCATCTGGTCGAGGATGGTGCGGCTGTCGATCTTGCTCGACACCTGGAACGCGATGCGAGTCGGGATGTTGGCCTTGATGAGGCCGGTGATGACGTCAACACTCGGGCGCTGCGTGGCCAGGATCAGATGGATGCCGGCGGCGCGCGCCTTCTGCGCCAGGCGCGCGATCAGCTCCTCGAGCTTCTTGCCGACGATCATCATCAGATCGGCCAGCTCGTCGATTACCACCACCAGGTAGGGCAGCCGCTCCAGCGGCTCGGGCGCTTCGGGCGTGAGGCTGAACGGATTGGCGATCGGCTCGCCGCGCTCGCTGGCCTCGGCAAGCTTGCGGTTGTAGCCGGCGAGGTTGCGCACGCCCAGGCGGCTCATCACCTTGTAGCGGCGCTCCATCTCGCCGACACACCAGATCAGCGCGTTGGCGGCCTGCTTCATGTCGGTGACCACCGGGCACAGCAGGTGCGGGATGCCCTCGTAGACGCTCATCTCGAGCATCTTGGGGTCGATCATGATCAGGCGCACGTCGCGCGCCTCGGCCTTGTACAGCAGGCTCAGGATCATCGCGTTGATGCCCACCGACTTGCCCGAGCCGGTGGTGCCGGCCACCATCAGGTGCGGCATCTTCGACAGGTCGGCGACCACCGGGTTGCCGATGATGTCCTTGCCCAGCCCGAGCGTCAGCTGCGAGTGCGCGTCGTTGTAGACCGCCGAGCCCAGGATCTCCGACAAGCGGATGGTCTGCCGCTTGGCGTTGGGCAACTCCAGCGCCATGAAGTTCTTGCCCGGAATCGTCTCGACGACGCGGATGCTGACCAGCGACAACGAACGCGCCAGATCCTTGGCGAGGTTGACGACCTGCGCGCCCTTCACGCCCACCGCCGGCTCGATCTCGTAGCGCGTGATCACCGGGCCCGGCGAGGCAGCCACGACGCGCACGTCGACGCCGAAGTCCTTGAGTTTCTTTTCGATCAACCGGCTGGTCATCTCCAGCGTATCGGGCGTCACCGTCTCCATGCGTCCAGGCGGCGCGTCGAGCAGGTCGACCTGCGGCAGCTTGGCATCGTGCAACTCGCTGAACAGCGGTTGCTGGCGCTCTTTGGCCACCCGCTCGGACTTGGGCACCTCGGCCACCGGCTTTTCGATCACGATCGGCACGTGGTCTTCGATCACGATCTGCTCGTCGGCGAGCACCCGGTCGCGCTCGATCTGCGCCTGCTTGCCGATGCGCAGGTCCTCGGCTCGCTCGATCGCCTCTTGCCTGCGCTCGCGCAACGCATCGAAGCCGCTGCCGATGCGGTCGGCCACCGCGATCCACGAGAAGCGCAGCGCCATCGACGCGCCCAGCACCAGAGCGGCGATCCAGGCCACCCCCGATCCAGCGAAGCCGAGCCACTTCGTCGACAGCGGCCCGAGCACGGCGCCCAGCACGCCGCCAGCCTGGCCGCCGGGCAACAGGCCGTCGTAGCGGTACAACCGGGTCCACTCGAGCGCACAACTGGCGGCCATCAGCAGCACGACGCCGCCCCACCACACGGCTTTCGGCCACGCAGCGTGGGCCTGCTCCGGCTCGTGCGCGCCACGCAGCCACTGCGCCAGCGCCGCCAGCCACCAACGAGCGCCGACCACGGGCAACCACCACGTCGAGTAGCCGAACAGGAACAACGCCATGTCCGATACCCAGGCACCGAATTGCCCAGCCTTGTTGTGCAGGGGGCCACCCATGCCCGAGGTCGAAAACGCGGCGTCGTTGGGGTCGTGCGTCAGCAGCGCCAACAGCACCAGCAGCCAGACCACGGCGCCGATCACCAGGGCCAGCTTGGTGCGCCAGCGCGCTGCTGCGGTCGGCACACGCGAGGCGGCCGAGCCGGCGCCGCCGGCAGCCAACGATCCGAGCGGAAACGTCATGGCCTGGATTGTGGCCGATGCCCAGGCTCGCGCCCGCGAAGGCCTAGGCAGGACGATTTCGCCCGGTCAGGCCATTGGGGCCCGAGGTGGCGGTGTCCCGCCCGCCTCTCACTCGGAGTGCAGCCGCTCCTTGAGCACCACCGAGCCGTTTTCCTGCGTCTCGATGACGCCGCGCTCTTCGAGGTCCTTCATCACGCGGCTGACCATCTCGCGCGAGGCGCCTACGACCTTGGCCATGTCCTGGCGTGACACCTTGTTGCGAATGATCTTGATGCCGTCGACTTCTTCGGCCATCTCGAGCAGCGTGCGCGCCACGCGGCCGTAGACATCGAGCAGGGCCAGCGATTCGATCTGGCGGTCGGCGTGGCGCAGGCGCCGCACCAGGCCGCGCAGGATCGCGTACGACAGCGTGGAGTTCTCGGGCAGGCAGCGCGCGAAGTCGGCACGGCCGAGGATCAGCATGTCGGTCTGGACTTCGCAGCGCACCGTGGCCGAGTGCGCCTCGTTGTCGATCAGGCTCATCTCGCCGACATAGTCACCGGACTCCAGCACCGCCAGGATGACCTCGCGCCCACGCGAGTCGGAGGTGAGCACCCGCGCGCGCCCGTTCAGCAGGATGAACAGCGCGTTGCTCTTGCGCCCCTGCTCGACCACCAGCTCGCCGCGACGGAAGCGCCGCTTGACCACCGAGTCGGCCACGGCCTGGGCCTGTTCGACCGTGAGCATTGAGAACAGCGGCACACGGCGGATCAGGTCGAGATTCGACAGCATCGACATCTTGGAGTCCCCTTCCTGTTGAGGCTTCGTTCGATCGGCCCGCCCACCCGGTCGGGGCCACCGCCGCGGTCGCCCAACGCAAGCCGGCCGCGACAAGTTTCGCTATTGTGCCGATTGGCCGCCTTGCCGGCACCGGGGCGCACCCCCATGTGACAATCGGCGTCGGCTGCACGCGACGCCAATCCCCTGTACAGCACCGCGCCATTCGCATGTCCGACACCCTCTCACACAGCCGGGTCCTGATTCTTGGCTCCGGCCCCGCCGGCTACTCGGCGGCGGTCTACGCGGCACGAGCCAACCTGCAACCGACGGTGATCACCGGTTTGGCACAAGGCGGCCAGCTGATGACCACCACCGACGTCGACAACTGGCCGGCCGACGTCGACGGCGTGCAGGGCCCCGAGTTGATGGAGCGCTTCCAGAAGCACGCCGAACGCTTCGGAACCAAGGTCGTGTTCGACCACGTGCACACGGTGAACCTCAGTCGGCGCCCGTTCGAGCTGGTGGGCGACAACGGCCGCTACAGCACCGACGCACTGATCATCGCCACCGGCGCCAGCGCCAAGTACCTCGGCCTGCCGTCGGAGGAGCAGTTCATGGGTCGCGGCGTCAGCGGCTGCGCCACCTGCGACGGCTTCTTCTACAAGAACCAGGACGTGTGCGTCGTCGGCGGCGGTAATACCGCAGTCGAGGAGGCGCTGTACCTGGCCAACATCGCGAGCAAGGTGCACCTGATCCACCGCCGCGACAAGTTCCGTGCCGAGCCGATCCTGGTCGACAAGCTGATGGAGCGGGTGGCTGCCGGCAAGATCGAGCTGCATCTGTTCCAGACGCTCGATGCGGTGCTGGGCGACGCCAGCGGCGTCACCGGCGTGCGCCTGAAGGCGCTGCAAGGCAACGCGACTCGCGGGCTGGCGCTCAAGGGTTGCTTCATCGCGATCGGCCACCAGCCCAACACCGACATCTTCAAGGGCCAGCTCGAGATGAAGGACGGCTACATCATCACGAAGAGCGGCAACCAGGGCTTGGCGACGATGACCAGCGTGCCGGGCGTGTTTGCCGCCGGCGACGTGCAGGATCACGTGTACCGTCAAGCCATCACCTCGGCCGGCAGCGGCTGCATGGCCGCGCTGGACGCACAGCGCTTTCTGGACCTATAGGGGCGGCCCAGGGCATCGGCGGCTCGGCTATAATCCGCCGCTTCGCCGCGCCAAGGGGTGACCCGGGTGCGGCCACTCCCATTCACCGATCGTCAAGCTGTTTCGGAGCTGCGTCATGGCACGCGTCTGTCAAGTCACGGGCAAGCGCCCGATGGTGGGAAACAACGTCTCCCACGCCAACAACAGGACCAAGCGTCGTTTCCTGCCCAACCTGCAGTACCGCCGTTTCTGGATCGAGAGCGAAAACCGCTGGGTGCGGCTGCGCGTCAGCAATGCGGCGCTGCGCCTGATCGACAAGGTCGGCATCGACCAGGTGATGGCCGACTTGCGCAGCCGCGGCGAACTCTGAGGAGCGCGACATGGCCAAGAGCGCACGCGAGAAGATCAAGCTGGAGTCGACCGCCGGTACCGGCCACTTCTACACCACCAGCAAGAACAAGAAGACCACCCCCGACAAGCTCGAGTTCATCAAGTTCGATCCCAAGGCACGCAAGCACGTGCTCTACAAGGAAACGAAGTTGAAGTAGCGCTAGAAGGAAAGCGGGGTCGCCAAAGCGACCTCTTTCCAGTGATGGGCCCGCTTGCGCGGCCCTTCTTCGTTGTGCGCCTACAGAGCCTGCGCCGCGCGCAGCCGCAACGAGAACTCCTGCAGCATCGCGATGCCGCTCTCCTCGGCCTTGCGGCACCAGGCCTGCAGATCGGCCACCAACTGCGGGGCCGACACGTTGGTGCGGGTCCACAACAGGCGCAACTCTTCGCGCATCGCCACCAGCTTGGCCAGCATCGGGTGATCGTCCATCGCGCTGGCCAGTTGCGGCCTCACATCGAACGGAATCTTGTCGTCGTCGCGGTGCAGCCAGCGCCGCGCCAGGCGAAGATTCATCCAGCGCGCGCCGTGCGATTGGCCCTGCGAGCGCAGCTTGGCCAACTCGGCACCGCAAGTCCGGCGCACCTGCTTGGCGTACTGCGCCATCACCTCGTAGCGGTTGGTGATCAGGGCTTCCAGCGTGCGCGAATCGGCCTGGACGCGCACGCTGCCCAGCTCCAGCCGCGGCGGCGTCTTGCGCACGGTGGCCAGGCCCAGCGCCTGCAGCATGCGGATGTAGGCCCAGCCGATGTCGAACTCGAACGGCTTGACCGACAGCTTGGCCGAGGTGGGATACGTGTGGTGGTTGTTGTGCAGCTCTTCGCCGCCGATGATCACGCCCCACGGCACGATGTTGGTCGAGGCATCGGGCGCCTCGAAATTGCGGTAGCCCCACCAGTGGCCCAGGCCGTTGATGATGCCGGCGGCCGTGATCGGGATCCACAACATTTGCACCGCCCAGACGGTGGCGCCGATGGCGCCGAACAGCGCCAGATCGATCACCATCAGAATCGCCACGCCCAGCACGGTGTGGCGGCTGTACAAGTGGCGCTCGATCCAGTCGTCAGGCGTGTTGTGGCCGAACTTGGCCAGCGTGTCGGCGTTCTTGGCCTCGATGCGGTAGAGCTCCGAGCCCTGCAACAGCACCGTGCGGATGCCACGGGTGACCGGGCTGTGAGGGTCGTCTTCGGTTTCGCACTTGGCATGGTGTTTGCGATGGATCGCCACCCACTCCTTGGTCACCATGCCGGTGGTCAGCCACAGCCAGAAGCGGAAGAAGTGAGACGGAATCGCGTGCAGTTCCAGCGCGCGATGCGCTTGAGCCCGGTGCAGGAAGATCGTCACCGATGCGATCGTCAGGTGGGTGGTGATCAACGTGAACAGCGCGATCTGCCACCACGTCGCTTGGGTCCAGAGTCCGTCGCTCGCCACACCAAGCAACCAGTCCCAACTCGCATTGAATTCGATCATCGTTCTCTCTTGCGCCTCGCGAATGCGGCGCTTCGGGGCCATTGTAGGCGACGGTTACAACCGGGTCATTGCGCGAATTAGGCAGGTTTACCCGGACTTTGAGCTTGCGCAAAGGAAAGATCGCGCGCGCCGATTCAGCTCTTACGTTGCCACACCGCCGCAAAGAATCCGTCCGTGCCATGGCGGTGCGGCCACAGCCGCAAAAACCCGTCCTGCACCAACTCGTCGGCATGCGGGATGCGGGCCTCCTCCAGCGCGCGTTCGGCCACCAGCATCTCGAATTGCGAATGGGCTGCGGTGAAGCTTCGGGCGACGTCTTCGTTTTCAAGCGCCAGCAAGCTGCACGTCGCGTAGACCAGACGGCCCCCCGGTTTGACCAGCGTCGCCGCGCCCGCCAGGATCGCCTCTTGCCGCTGTCGCAGTTCAGCGACAGTCGTCGGACTCTGGCGCCACTTGAGGTCCGGATTGCGGCGCAAGGTACCCAGCCCCGAGCAAGGTGCATCGACCAGCACCCGATCGATCTTGCCGGCCAGCCGCTTGATGCGCTCGTCGCGCTCGTGCGCGATCTGCACGGTGTGCACATTGGACAGCCCGCTGCGCACCACGCGGGCTTTCAGCGCTTGCAGCCGATGGCCCGAGGTGTCGAAGGCATAGAGCCGGCCCGTGTTGCGCATCGCCGCACCGAGCGCAAGCGTCTTACCGCCTGCGCCCGCGCAGAAGTCGACCACCATCTCGCCGCGGCGTGCGTCGAGCAGCGCGGCCAGCAGCTGGCTGCCTTCGTCCTGCACCTCGAACAAACCGTCCTTGAAGGCCTGCGTCGTGTTGACCGCGGGCCGACCGTCGATGCGCAGCCCGCAATGGCTGAACGGCGTGGCGACGGCGCCGATGCCGGATCGCTGCAGCGCTTGCTGCAGGTCCTCGCGTTTGGCCTTCAGCGTGTTGACGCGCAAGTCCAGCGGCGCCGCTTGCAGCAATGCCGCGGTCATGAGATCGAACTGCGCATCGTCCAGCTGGGCGTGCAAGGCGCCGGCCAGCCAGTCGGGCAGGTTATGGCGCAACTTGTCGGGCAGCGTGCGGACGTCGACGCTCGCCGCCTCGCTCAGCCACTTGCGCTCGGGCGCGTCGATCGCCGCGTCGAGCGTGCGCTGCTCGCCCTGCCAGCCGATGAGGGCCAGGCGCCGCTCCAGCTGGCCACGCCCGCTGTGCGCCAGATGCACGAACAACAGGCGCTGGCGCAACACGGCGTAGGTGGTCTCGGCCAGCGCGTGGCGTTCGCGCGCGCCGAGCGCCCGATGCTGCCGAAAGTAGGCCGACACCACGGCGTCCGCGGGCTGGTCGAAGGCCAGCACCGCACGCAGCAGCTCGGTGGCCTGGTCCAGCAGCGCCTTCGGATGCATGCCGGCCGCAGCGGGGTCAGCGCAGCAACTGCGGCGCGCCCTCGATCTGCCGCACCAGGCCGCCCTCGATGCGCAACTGGCCTTGCACGAACCAGGCCACCGATTGCGGATAGATGCGGTGCTCGGTGGCGAGCACGCGCGCGGCCAGTGCGTCTTCGGTGTCGTCGGCCAGCACCGGCACCACCGACTGCATGACGATCGGCCCGAGGTCGAGCGAGGGGGTCACGAAGTGCACCGTGGCACCGCTCACCTTGCAGCCGGCCTCGAGCACCCGTCGATGCGTGTGCAGGCCGGGAAAGGCCGGCAGCAGCGACGGATGGATGTTCAGCATGCGGCCTTCGTAGCGGCGCACGAAGGCCGCGCCGAGGACGCGCATGAAGCCCGCCAGCACCACCAGGTCGGGCGCATGCGCGTCGATGGTTTCGGCGAGCGCCTGGTCGAATGCCTCGCGCGACGCATGTGCTTGGTGATCCACCACGGCCGTGGCGATGCCATGCGAGCGCGCGGACTGCAGCCCCGCCGCCAGCGCGCGATTGGCGATCACGGCCACCACCCGTGCCGGCCAGCGGTCGTCGGCGCAACGCCGCACGATGGCCTCCATGTTGGAGCCGCGGCCCGAGATCAGGATGACGATGCGCTTCATGAAGGCGCGACAGTGTACGTCTGCGAAAATGGCCGCCCGTCCACGACACGCCCCTGCCATGCGACCTCGCGTCCTCTCCGGCATGCGCCCCACCGGTTCGATGCACCTGGGCCACTACCACGGTGCCTTGAAGAACTGGGTGCGGCTGCAAGACGACTACGACTGCTTCTATTTCGTGGCCGACTGGCATGCGCTGACCACGCATTACGAAGAGCGCGAGGTGATCGAGAAGACCGTCTACGACATGGTGGTCGACTGGTTGGCTGCCGGCTTGGATCCCGAGAAGAGCACGATCTTCATCCAAAGCCGCCTGCCCGAACACGCCGAGCTCTTCACACTGCTGGCGATGGGCACGCCGCTCGGCTGGCTCGAGCGCGTGCCGACCTACAAGGACCAGATCGAAAAGCTCAAAGACCGCGACCTGGCGACCTACGGTTTCCTCGGCTACCCGCTGCTGCAGGCGGCCGACATCCTGATCTACAAGGCCGCGTTCGTGCCGGTGGGCGAAGACCAGGCCTCGCATGTGGAGCTGACGCGCGAAGTGGCGCGCCGCTTCAACCATCTGTACGGCCGGCTGGGCGACTTCGAGGCCAAAGTGGGCGCCGCATTGGCGCGGCTGCCGAAGGACGATCAGCGCTACTACGACAAGCAGCGCAAGGCGTTCGGCGAAACCGGCGCCGCCGACGCGTTGGCCAAAGGTGAGGCGGTGCTCAAACGCGCCGCGTCGGCGATCGCCGGCTGGACCGCAGACGACACCGACCTGTTGCTCGGTCACTTGCGCGGCAGCGGCAAGGCCGTGTTGGCCGAGCCGCAGGCGCTGCACACCGAAGTCCTGAAGCTGCCCGGCCTCGACGGCGCCAAGATGAGCAAGAGCTACGGCAATGCGGTGCTGATGCGCGACGAACCTGCCGAGGTGACCAAGAAGATCCGCGGCATGACCACCGACCCGGCGCGGGTGCGCCGCACCGACCCCGGCAACCCCGAGAAGTGCCCGGTGTGGGATTTCCACAAGGTCTACAGCGACGCCGCCACGCGCGACTGGGTGGTCCAGGGTTGCACCACCGCGGGCATCGGATGCCTGGACTGCAAGCAACCGGTGATCGACGCCATCGTTCGCGAGCAGCAGCCCTGGCGCGAGCGTGCCGCGTCGCTGCTGGCCGACCCGAAGAAGGTGCACTGGATCGTCGAGATGGGTACCGAGCGAGCGCGCACGGTGGCCAAGGCGACGATGAAAGACGTGCGCGACGCGATGGGGTTGAACTACTGACCCACCCCCGATGCGGCCTGGCGGCCGCTTCCCCCTCAAGGGGGCAACACCAGCGGACCGGCAGAGCCGGATCCGCGGTGTTCACTGGATGATGCGCCTTCGGCGCAATTCCTTGCCTCGGCGCAGCGCAACCTCGCCTCGACCAGACTCGCCATCATCCGCGTTTTGCGCGCATGCGGATCGCGGCCTCCCTGCCGCGAATCTTCCACGTTGCGCGCTGTTCACGCCGCTGCAACGCGTTCAACGAATCGCGACGCGCCTCGCGCTGCAGCTTGTGAAAGTTGTTCACGCGCTCGGCGGGCAGCGACTCGCGCACCGCGCAGCCGGGCTCGCTGTGATGCCGGCAGTCGCGAAAGCGGCAGCGCAACGCCAGCGTGCTGACGTCGTCGAACACGCCGGCCAGCTCCGATGCGTCGTCGATGTCCAGGCGCAGCGCGCGCAGGCCCGGCGTGTCGATCACGCAGCCGCCCGCGGTCGCGAAACGCAGCGTGCGCGTGGTGGTGGTGTGGCGGCCACGGCCGTCGTCGATTCGCACCTCGCCGGTGTCCTGCATGTCTTGGCCGCACAACGAGTTGGTGAGCGTGCTCTTGCCCGCACCGCTGGAGCCCAGCAGCACGGCCGTCTGGCCACGCGCCAGCCAGGGCGCCAACGCCGCGGCGGAGCGCGCGCAGCGTGCATCGAGCGCCAGCATCGGGGTGCCCGAACCGAGCGCGTCGCGCGCCTCGTCGAGGCGCCGCTGCAACGCTGCGGCCTCCAGGGTGTCGGCCTTGGTCAGCACCAGCACGGCCGGCACGGCCGCCAGATGCGCGAGCGCCAGATAGCGCTCGAGTCGGCGCGGATTGAAATCGCGGTCGAGCCCCATCACCAACAACGCGGTGTCGACGTTGGCAACCAGCACCTGGCGCTTGGCGGCGCCGCGGCCGTCGTTGGTGCGCCGCGCGATCTGCGTCAACGGCGGCACGCGCTCGACCACGCGCCAGCGGCCGGCGGCCGGCTGGTCGGCCAGCACCCAGTCGCCGACGGCGAGTGAGTCGTCGATCAATGTCTGCACCAGCGTCGGCGGCAAAGTGGCCAGGCATTCGCGCTGCCCGTCGTGCAGGCAGACCGCATCGCGGTGGATCTCGATCACCCGCATCGGCGATTCGCCCTGGTAGGCGGGCCGTGCGATCAATTGCTGCAACATGGCCGCTGTCAGCCCGATGCCGATCAGCGCGTCCGTGGGAGAAAACGAGTTCATGTCAGGGGTCCAAATGAAGGAGGTCGCTGAAGTCAGCGAACGGCAGCGGCCGCGCGTGTCGCGCACGGCCGTGTCGCGCGGTCAAGCGCAACGGCGCACGCGACGGCGCGCTTGCCAAGCGCCGCGGGGCGAATCAGTGGGGTCTTGGGGTCGGCTGCGCGGACTGCGCAGCGGGGCTCGGGCTCACGGCCGCGAGTGGGTCTCGATCAGGCGCGAGCCCGAACCGCGTTGTGCACCACGCAGGGCCGACCGCAACGGGCAATGGCTGCTTGTGTCATCTCGGCCTCCTGTGTTGAGTGGTTGCGAAGAGCAACGGGGCCGCGAGTGTGCCGCCAACACCCGCGGCGCGTCAAGTCACCCCGACGGGTGCCCTGCGTGGCATGCAACGGCGCACCGCCCGCGCAACGGCAATGGGGAGGTCGTCGATGCACTCACCGACCGACACATCTGAGTGAGTCCACTCGAATTCTGCAGGCAACCCGAGGGGCTACGATGCTCGCTTCGCAGCGCCTACAGTCCACCGCAGATGCGCGCGGCGCAGCGAGACCCGACGTGAACGACTCCGAGCTTCAAACCCTCGCCCAACTGCTGGCCGGTCTGGGCATCACGCTCAACCTGACCGACGCCGAGGGCCACCTGTTGATCAGCAGCCCCGCCTCGCGGCACGATGCCGCCGGCGAGCCGCCGCGCACGGTGTCGATGAACCTGTCCGACGGCCGCCGCCTGGTGCTGGTGCCCGACAGCGAAGCCGAGCGCCGCAACGCCGAGGCGCGACAGCGCTTTCGCGTGCTGGCCGAACATTCGAGCGACCTCATCGTCGCGGTGGACGCCGACCTCGCGATCCGCTATGCCTCGCAGGCCTCGACCACCCTGCTCGACATCGTGCCCGAGGAATTGCACGGTCGCACGCTGGCCGAGCTGCTGGCACCGGAAGACCGCGCCGGCTTCATCGCGCGCCACTTCATGCATGCGTCACGCCGCGGGCCCACCGGCAACGACCTGTTCCGCGCGCTGCGCCGCGATGGCAGCACGTTGTGGATCGAGGCGCGCGTGGTGCTGCTGCCCACGGGCAACGGCCTGGGCGACTACCTGGTCACGCTGCGCGACGCCGAGCGCCGCAAGCAGTCGGAGTTGGCGCTGGGCCAGGCCAACGCCGAGCTGTCGGCGCTGGCCTCGACCGATGCGCTCACCGGCCTGGCCAATCGCCGCATGTTCGACGCCACGCTGCGCAAGGAGTGGTTCCGGGCGCTGCGCGACGGCTCGCCGCTGTCGCTGCTGATGATCGACATCGATCACTTCAAGGCGCTCAACGACCGTTACGGCCATCAGGCCGGCGATGCCTACCTCGCCGCCGTGGCCAGCGTGATCGAGCACAACGTGCGGCGCGCCGGCGACATGGCGGCGCGCTACGGCGGCGAGGAATTCGCGATCGTGCTGCCCGGCACCGCGGCGGCCGGCGCGCTGGAAACCGCCGAGGCGATCCGGCGCGCGGTCATGTCGGCCAGCTTCGGCGCCATCGTGCGCGACGGCCCGCCGATCACGGTGTCGGTCGGCGTGGCCGCCACCGTGCCGATCGCCGGCGCCGGCGCGACCACGCTGTTGCACAGCGCCGATGCGGCGCTGTACCAGGCCAAGCGCAACGGGCGCAACCGCGTCGAGATCCTCAGCTAGCATGCAACCCACCCGACCGAGGTGACGCATGACAGAGCCGGTGGTGTTGCGCGAGGTGTCCGACGATGGCGTGGCGATGCTCACGCTGAACCGCCCGCAAGCGATGAACGCGCTGTCGCGCGAACTGCTCGACGAGCTGGCGCGCGCGATCGGCGAGTGCGCCGCCGACGAGCGGGTGCGCGTGCTGATCCTCACCGGCGCGGGGCGCGCGTTCTGCGCCGGCCTCGACCTGAAGGAACTCGGCGCCGGCAGTGGCCGCGTCGGCGCCGCGGCGCGGCCCTCGCACGGCGACCCGGTGGGCGCGCTGGATCGCTGCAGCAAGCCGGTGATCGGCGCCATCAACGGCGCAGCGGTGACCGGCGGCTTCGAGCTCGCGTTGGCGTGCGACGTGCTGCTGGCCAGCAGCAACGCCCGCTTCGCCGATACCCACGCTCGCGTCGGGCTGGCGTCGGGCTGGGGACTGTCGCAAAAGCTCAGCCGGGCGGTCGGCATCTATCGCGCGCGCGAGACCTCGCTCGGCGGGCGTTGGGTCAGCGCCGAGCAGGCCGCGGCATGGGGCTTCGTCAACCGCGTGGTGGCGCCGGCCGAACTGTTGCCCGCCGCTCGCGCGCTGGCCGCCGACATGCTGCTCGCGCAGCCGGGCATGCTCGAGCGCTACAAGGCCACCATCGACGACGGCTTCGCGCTGGCCTTCGGCGAGGCCATGGCGCTCGAACGCCGGCGCGCGCACGAGTTCAACGCCAGCGTCAGCGCGGCCGAGATCGAACGGCGCCGCGAGGCGGTGCGCGAGCGCAACCGCAAGACCTGAGGCGCCGCTGCGGCGCGTCAGCCGATCCAGCCCGCGAGGTCGTTCTTCAGCTGCTGCAGGTCGGCGCTGCGCGTGTACATCATGTGGCCCGCGTCGTAATAGCGATGCGTGACGCGCCCGAGCACGTCGGCCGGCGCGTCGAGTTGCGCCAGCGACCAGTCGCTGGCGCTGTAGGGCGTGCCGAGGTCGTAGCGGCCGCTCGCCACCAGCACGCGCAGGTGCGGATTGCGCCGCAACGCACGCGCCAGATCCACTGCGGTGCTGCCGAAGCCGTTGCCTTTGGCCTCGCCGCGGTTCCAGTTCCACGTCTTGTGGACCTCGAAGTTCAGCACCTCGTAGCGTGTGTCGTCGCCGATGCCCAGTTGCGCGAAGTAGGCCATCGCGGCCATGGTGTAAGGCGCGTTCAACGCTTCGATGCCGGGATCGAACTCCCAGGTGCGGGTGCGGCTCGCGGCCATGGGCCCCGTGACGCGGGCCTCGAGGCGGCCGACGATGCGGCCGACGTCGCGCAGCAGCTCGAAGAAGAAAGTCTCGTCGCTGATGCGCAGGTTCTTCTCCTGCACCAGCGCGCGCGGCAGGCCGGTCAGTTCGGCCACCCGTTTCTCGACCCGCGCACGGACGCGGCCGTCGAGCCGCGCCCCGGCATGCAATGCCGACAGGTACTCCTCGTTGACGAATGCCTCGGCCGCCTCGCGAGCGGCCTGCGGCGATGCGGCGATCGGGCCGCTGAGCCGCCCGTGGTACTGCGCCGCGTTGGCAAAGGCCGGCAAGAACAACGCATACGGCAGGTCGTTGCCGGGCATGAACACCAATGACTGCAGGTCCATCGCGCACGACACCAGGATCAGGCCCTGCAGCGACACGCCCAGCCCCTGCAGCTTGTCGGCGATCGCGGCGCCGCGCGTGGTGCCGTAACTCTCGCCGGCCAGGTACAGCGCCGAGCCGAAACGCTTGTGCCGCGTCAGCCACACGCGTGCCACCTCGGCCAGCGCGTCGGCGTCGCCGTCGACCGAGAACAGTTTCTTGCGCGCCTCGTCGTTCACCGCGATCGAGTAGCCGGTGTGCGGCGGGTCGATGAACACGAGATCGAATTGCTCGAGCCACGTCAGCGGGTTGTCCTGCACCGCATACGGTGCCGCGGGCATCGTGCCGTCGTCGTGGATCGCCACCCGCTTGGGGCCGAGCGCGCCCAGGTGCAGCCACACCGACGCCGAGCCCGGCCCACCATTGAACGCAAAACACAGCGGCCGCGGCTTGTCGCTGGGCACCGTGTAGGCCACGCAGAACACCGCGCCCTGCGGCTCGCCGCGCTGCGCGTCGACGCCGCCCGCGGTCAGCGGCATGAAGCCGGCGTTCAGCTCGTAGTCGAGACGCCGGCCGCCGGCCAGCGTGACGTGGCCGGTGGCCACCACCGGCGCACGAGCCAGCAGTTTGTCGAGCGTGTCGCGCTGGCGCTTGTCGGCATCGGCGTCGGGTTTGGCGACTGTCTCGGTCATTCACCTGCTCCTTTGTGTCGTTGACGCAGCAATTCGAACCGCCTGGGCTCTGCGAGGGCGTGGCGAGCGGCTGCTAGACCGCATCGGGGGTGGGTCCGGCCAGCCAGCGGCCATAGCGCACACGATCGACGTTGCCGCCGCTCAGGATCACGCCGACGCGCTGGCCGCGCAGATCGATCGCCCGCTCGAACGCGGCTGCCGCAGCCAAGCAGCCGGTGGGCTCGACCACCAGCTTCATGTGCTCGGCAAAGAACTGCATCGCGGCGATCAGCTGCGCGTCGGTGACGGTCAGCACGCCACGCAGGCAGGCCCGGATCACCTCGAACGTGAGCCGGCCGGGAGCCTGCGTCTGCGCGCCGTCGGCGATGGTGTCGGGCACCGCGATGTGGACGATCTCGCCGCGCGCGAAACTCTGCTGCACGTCGTTGCCCGCAGCGGGCTCGACGCCGTAGACCGCGATGCCGGGGCGCATCTGGGTGGCCGCCACCGCACTGCCCGCCACCAACCCGCCGCCGCCCACGCACACCAGCAGGGCGTCGAGCGCACCGACTTCCTCGATCAGTTCGAGCGCGGCGGTGCCCTGCCCCGCCATCACGTGCGGGTGGTCGTACGGCGGAATCAGCGTCATGCCGCGCTCGCTGGCGATGCGCCGGCCGATCGCCTCGCGGTCCTCGCTGTAGCGGTCGTACAGCACCACCTCGCTGTCGCGGCGGCCCTGCTGGTAGGCACGGGTGGCGGCCAGCTTGGCGGGCGGCGCGTCGGCCGGCATCACGATGACCGACGGCATGTCGAGCAGGCGCGCGGCCAGCGCGATGGCCTGCGCGTGATTGCCCGACGAGAACGCGATCACGCCGGCGTGCCGCTGCGAGGCATCGAATTGCGCCAGCGCGTTGTAGGCGCCGCGAAACTTGAACGCGCCCACGCGTTGCAGGTTCTCGCACTTGAAGAACAGCTGCGCGCCGCTGCGTTCGTCGGCCAGCCGCGAGGTGACCACCGGGGTCTTGTGCGCCACGCCGGCCAGGCGGTCGGCCGCGGCGCGGATGTCTTGCAGCGAGATCGGAAGGCTCATGCGCGCAGCATAACGTGGCACGCGATCGCCCTCGCTGCCGCGGGGCTCATGGTGATGACGTCCCCGGCGCCGACCCCTGGAAGCCGCCGGCGCGGTAGGTCAGCACGAGCGTGTCGCGATGGCCTTCGCGCGACGGGTCGAGCGGCTGGATCGGCGTGGATTCGTGGATCACGCGCGCATCGTCGAGCAGCAGTGCGCTGAACGGCTCGTCGAGCGTGAAACGCAGGCCGCGCGGGCCGTCGGCGTCGAACACGCGCGTCTCGCCGCCCTTGATGCCGACGCGCGACACCAGGATGACCGCGACGAAGTCCACGCCATCGCGGTGCGCGCCCTCCGGCGTGGGCCGCCCGATGCCGCCGGCGGTGGTGATGCGAAACGGGTGCGCTTCGACGTACCAGGGCTGCTCACCACGCAAATGGGTTGCGCAACCGGCCAGGCCGCGCAGCAAACGCTGCCACGCCGGGTCGGTGGTCCATGCCGCGGGCATCGGCTCGAAGTGGCGCTCGATGCCGCCGTGCAACGCGTTGTATTCCACGCTCTGCCAGTGCGGCCGCTGCGGTGCTTGCGTCACGGTGTTGTCGCGCACCACGAAGCACGAGTGGCGGCGCTGCCGATAGTGTCCACCGTCGCGCAGGTAACAGTCGCTCGGCAGGTCGTCCCAATGACGGCGCCACGCCATGAGGTCGGCCAGCTGCACGCCGCACAACGCGGCCAGCAACGCCGCATCGAGCACCACGTGGCCGTCGCGCGCGAGCACGTCCTGCGCAGCGGCCGCTGCGGTCAACGGCGGTCGTGGCGCCGCGACGCTCACGGCGCCCTCCTGGCGCTGCGCGCCGTCTGCGCGCGACGGATCGAGCATGTTCGGCGCGGCCGGGCGATGCTCATCGCTGGGCACCCGCCAGCGCCGCGCCCTTGACCAGCGCCTCGATCTTGGCCAGCGCAATGTCGCGGTCCATCGGCGCCATTCCGCAGTTGGTGCAGGCGATCAGGCGTTCGCGCGGCACGAAGCGCAGCGCGTTGGTGATCGTCTCGGCCACCGTCTCGGGCGATTCGATCTTGTCGCTGGCGACGTCGATCACGCCGACCATCACGTCCTTGCCGGCGAGCAGCGCCATCAGATCCGGCGGCACGTGCGAATGCAGGCACTCGAGCGAGACCTGATCGATCGAACTCCTGGCCAGCACCGGAAACACCTTCTCGTACTGGCGCCACTGGTCGCCCAGCGTCTTCTTCCAGTCGAGGTTGGCCTGGATGCCGTAGCCGTAGCAGATGTGCACGGCGGTCGTGCAGGTCAGGCCTCGTGCGGCGCGTTCCAGCGCGCTGATGCCCCAGTCGGCCACCTCGTCGAGGTAGACGTTGAACGCCGGCTCGTCGAACTGGATGATGTCCACGCCGTCGGCCTGCAGCGCCAGCGCCTCCTGGTTGAGCAGCTCGGCAAATGCGAACGCGAGTTTCGCGCGGTCGCCGTAGTGGCGGTCGGCCACGGTGTCGACGATGGTCATCGGCCCGGGCAGCGTGAACTTGATCTTGCGTGTGGTGTGCGCGCGCAGGAAGCGCGCCTCGGCGTCGTGCACGCGGCCCTTGAGCTTCAGCGGCGCCACCACCTGCGGCACCATCGCCTTGTAGCGGTCGGCGCGGATCCCCATCTCTACCTTGTGCTCGAAGTCGATGCCCTCGATGCGCTCGAGAAAGCCGTGCACGAAGTGCTGGCGCGACTGCTCGCCGTCGCCGATCGTCGTCAGGCCGGCGTCTTCTTGGGCTTTGATCCACAGCAGCGTGGCGTCGAGCTTGGCCTGCTGCAACGCGGGGCCCTCGTGCGCCCAGCGCGGCCACAGCTTGTGCGTCTCGGCCAACCACTCGGGCTTGGGCAGACTGCCGGCGACTGCGGTGCGGAACATCGGTGTCTCCTGTGATGTGAAGCGCGGCGCTCGCCGCTACCAGGTGTCGACAAAGGCGCGCCGCGGCGGCAACGCCTGGCGCCGCGCCGTTGCCAGCACGCGCAGCAACCACTCGCGCGTCTGCGCGGGATCGATCACGTCGTCGATCTCGAGGTGGCTGGCCACGTTGAGCGCGCGCCCACGCTCGCGCATGCCGGACAACAAGCGCTCGAACAGCGCCTCGCGTTCGGCGCCCTGCACCGCCGCGAGCTCCTTGCGGAACCCCAGCCGCACGGCACCCTCCAGACCCATCGGGCCGAACTCGGCCTGCGGCCACGCGGCGGTGGCCAGCGGTGCGTGGAAGTGGCCGCCGGTGAACGCCATCGCGCCGAGGCCGAAGCCGCGGCGCAGCACCACCGACACCACCGGCACCCGCAGCGCCGCCGCGGTGACGAACACGCGGCCGGCATGGCGCAGCATGCCTTGCGCTTCGGAGGCCGGCCCGACCATGAAGCCCGGCGTGTCGACCAGCGTGATCAGCGGGTGCCCAGCGGCGTCGGCCAATTGCATGAAACGCGCGAGCTTGTCGCACCCGGCGACGTCGAGCGCCCCGGCCAGGTGGCGCGGGTTGGTCGCCGCGATCGCGACCGGTTGCCCACCCAGGCGCGCCAGCGCGGTGACGACTCCGAGCCCGAACTGCGCGCGCAATTCCATCACGCTGTCGCGATCGGCCAGCGTGGTGATGATCGTGCGCGGATCGAACACCGCATGGCGGCCGGGCGGGATCGCATCGCGCAGCGCCTGTTGATCCACGGCTCCGGCATCGGGCAGCGCGCCCTGGTGCCACGCCAGGATGCGCCGCGCCTCGCGCGTGGCCGCAACCTCGTCGTCGACCAGCAGGTCGATGCCGCCGGCGCGTGCCAGCGTGTCGACCGGCCCCACGTCGTCGGGTGCCACCACGCCGAGGCCACCGCCTTCGATCATCGCCGGGCCGCCCATGCCGATGCTGGCTCCGCGCGTCGAGATCACGTAGTCGCAGCTGCCCAGCAGCGCCGCGTTGCCGGCGAAGCAGTAGCCTTCGACGATGCCCAGCGTCGGCACCTGGCCCGACAGCGCCGCCAGCGCGCGAAACGTCGTGCAGTGCAAGCCCGACACCGACGGCGAGTCGACGTCGCCCGGCCGGCCGCCGCCACCTTCGGCGAACAGCACGAACGGCAGCTTGTGCTCGGCCGCCAGCTCGAGCAGGCGATCGGACTTGCGGTGGTTGTTGTGGCCCTGCGTGCCGGCCAGCACCGAGTAGTCGTAGGCCATGGCGGCGCAGCGCGCCCGCTCGGCGCCGAATTCGCTCGCATGCACGAGGCCGGTGCCGGTGATCAGGCCATCGGCCGGCGTGTTCTTCTGCAGATCGTCGAGGCTGCGCCGGCCGCGCTGCGCGGCCACCGCGAAGGCGCCGTATTCGACGAAAGTGCCAGCATCGAACAGCGCGGCGATGTTCTCGCGCGCGGTACGCCGGCCTTGGGCATGGCGCGCGGCCAGCATCTGCGGCCGCGCGGCATCGTCGAGCCCCGCGCGGCGCGCAGTCAGCTCGTCGAGCTCGGGGCGGCCCGCCGCACGCGGCGCCGCCGGCGCGGCGCGCGGTGCGGCATCGGCCAGCGCAGCCAGATCGAGCAGCAGGTCGCCTTCGTCGACCGCATCGCCACGTTGCACGTGCACGGCCCTCACCACGCCATCGGCCAACGCCTCGACGGTGAACTCCATCTTCATCGACTCCAGGCGCAGCAGCACGGCGCCGCGGCTCACCGTGGCACCGACGCTGGCCTCGACGGCAGTGACGGCCCCTTGCACGCTGGCGCGGTGATTGACGATGGTCTGCATCAGAATGGTCGCTCGTTCTCGGGTGAACGGCCGGCCTGAAATCGAACGCGCATTGTGCGCGGTTTGCCACGCCGACCGGCGTCGTCGGGGCATCGCCGGCCGGGGCCGGATGGGCCGCGCTAGACTGGCTGCGCCTTGAGAGGGGGCGCTGCGTCAGCACCATGAGCCACGACTTCACCGTCCCGGATGCCGTGACCGTGGCCGTGCTCGCGCTCGATTCGCTCGGCGTGGTGCGCGGCGCCAATGCGGCGTTCAAGCAAGCATGCGGACGGACGCCGGCTCAGCTGATCGGGCAACCGCTCGCCGGTCTGTGCGATGGCGGCGCGCCGGACAACCCGGCGTCGTTGCAGGCGATCAGCGATGCGCTGCAGCGCGGGGCGCCGTTGGCCGACGTGAAGCTCGTGCTGCGCACCGGCGCCGGCGCGAGCTGGCCGGTGTCGCTGTCGGCGCGCGCGGTCGGCACCGCAACCTGGTTGACGTTGACCGATCGCCGCGAATCGCTGCGCGCCGACCGTCTGGAAGAGCTGCTGAACATGGTGCAGCAGTTCGGCCGGCTCGGCGTCTACGAGCGCGATCCGCGCACGATGGTGGGCCGCTGGGACAGCCACATGCATCGTTTCTGGGGCCTGTCGGTCGACGACAAAGCGCCGGACTTCGAGCAGGCGCAGACCTACGTGGTGCCCGAAGACCGCGTGGGCATGGGCGACAAATTCCTCGAATCGATGAAGACCGCCGGCAACTACTCGCACCAGTTTCGGGTGCGCGGCGCCGACGGCGTGCTGCGGCGCCTGCATTCGCAGTGGCGGGTCAGCAACGGCCCCGACGGCAAGCCCGATCGCACCATCGGCGTGATCATGGACGACACCGACATCTGGCGCCTGGCGCAAAGCGTGCACGAGGCGCATGCGCAGCTCGAACTCGCGCTGCAGCTTGGCGGCATCGCGATCTGGCGCCATGACCTGGCGACCAACCGCCTGTACTACGACGACCAGGGCTGGCGCATCCTGGGCCTGCAGCCGCGTCCCGAAGGCCTCAGCCTCGACGAAGTGCGTGCGTTGATCCACCCCGACGACGTACCAGGTGTGCAGCAGGCGATGAAACGCGCCGCGGTCGCCATCGGACCGACCGACATGGAGGCGCGCTACCGCCATGCCGACGGCCACTGGCTCGACATCCTGACCCGGCGCGTCACCCAGCGCGATGCCGACGGCAAGCCAGTGTCTTTCATCGGCGTGGCGCTCGACGTGACCGAGCGCCTGAGCGAGCAGCGGCGGCTGCAGGATCTGACGCGCCGCCTGGAACTGGCGGCATCGGCGGCCGGCGTGGCGATCTGGTCGTACGAACTCGACACCGACATGGCGGTGTGGAACGCACAGATGTATGCGCTGCACGGGCTGGACCCGCCGCAGCCCGCTCCCAACCTGGCGACCTACCTGGAGCGTTTCATCCCGCCGCAGCATCGAGCCGCGATGCAGGTGGGCGCGCGTCGCATGGCCACTGACTTCGACGAACGGGTGTCGCAGGCGGACATTCAGATCCTTCGCGTCGACGGCGCCACCCGCGACGTCTCGCTGCGCGTGCGCATGCTCCAGAGCGAGTCGGGCCTGCGCATGCTGGGCACGATGATCGACGTCACCGAGCAGCGCGCCGCCCACCAGGCCTTGCGCGACGCCCACGAACGCGCGGCGCTGGCGGCCCGCGCAGTGGGTTTGGGCACCTGGGAGCGGCCACGCGTCGGGCGCGCCATCTGGGACGAACAGATGTGGCGGTTGCGCGGCCTCGAGCCGCAGCCCGAGCCATTGACGGAGGACCAGCTGGAGGCATTGGTGCACCCCGACGACCTGCCGCCGATGAAGCGAGAGTACAAGGCCTCGGCGCGGGAGCGGCGCCCGGCCAGCGGGCAGTTCCGCGTGCGCTGGCCAGACGGCAGCTGGCATTGGCTGGCCACGCGCTCGATTCCCGTCTTCGATGCCGACGGCCAGGAGTTGCGGCGCATCGGCGTCAACTGGGACGTCACGCAGGCGCGCGAGGCCGAGCAGGCGCTGCAGGAGCGCATGCTGGCGCAGCGCGAGAGCCGCGCCAAGTCGCAGTTCCTCGCCCGCATGAGCCACGAGCTGCGCACGCCGCTGCACGCGGTGATCGGCTTTGCGCAGCTGCTGCTGACCGACACGTCGCTGGCCCTGAGCGGCGAACCGCGCGAGCAGCTGCAGCACGTGCGCGCCGCCGGCGAGCACCTGCTGGCGCTGGTCAACGACGTGCTGGATCTGTCGAGCCTGGACACCGGCGAGATCAAGCTCGACCCGCAGGTGGTCGGCCTGCGGGCGCTGCACGATGCCGCTGCGCCGATGGTGGCCGCGCTGGCCACCGAGCACGGCGTGCAGATCCATCGCGGCGACTTGGGCCACTCGGTGTGGGCCGATCCGACGCGGTTGCGCCAGGTGCTGCTCAACCTGCTGACCAACGCGGTCAAGTACAACCGCCGCGGCGGCTCGGTGCATGTGGAGTCGCAATCATTGGGCACGCAGATCGCGCTGCGCGTGCGCGACACCGGTCGCGGCATGGGCAGCGACCAGTTGGCTCATGCCTTCGAACCCTTCAACCGGTTGGGCCTCGAGAGCAAGGGCATCGAAGGCACCGGCATCGGCCTGGCCATCGTCAAGGCCAACGTCGAGCGCATGGGTGGCAGCGTCCATCTGCAAAGCACGCCCGGCGTGGGCAGCGTGTTCGAGGTGCGGCTGCCCGGCCCCCCGGCGACGCAACAGCCGGCGCACGACGCTGCACCGACCACGACGCCGGCGGCCATCGACGCGCCGGCTGCGACACGCGCGCTGCGCACCGGACGCCTGCTGTACATCGAAGACAACCCGGTCAATGCGTTGATCGTGCGCGAACTGGTGGCCCAGCGCGGCAACCTCACGCTCGACGAAGCCGACGACGGCGCCACCGGCATCGATCGTGCACGCAGCGCGCAGCCAGACCTGATCCTGCTCGACATGCAGTTACCCGACATCGACGGCCTCGAAGTGCTGCGCCGCCTGCGCGCCGACCCGGCCACCGCATCGATCCCGTGCATCGCGCTGTCGGCCAACGCGATGCCCGAAGACATCCAGGTCGCGTTGGGTGCGGGCTTCGCCGACTACTGGACCAAGCCGTTGGATTTCCGCGTCTTCTTGGGCGCCTTGGATACGCTGTTCGGCAAGCGGGCCTGACGCCCAACTCAATCGTCGATCAACCCGCGCTCGCGCAACATCGGCTCGATCCGCGCGGCGCGGCCGCGGAAGGCCTCGTAGGCTGCGCCCGGCTCGACGCTGTTGCCGCTGGAGTAGATCCAGCGGCGCGCCCGCTCTGCCACAGCGGTGTCGAACGGGTCGCCGGCCTCGACGAAGGCGTCGTAGGCGTCGGCGTCGAGCACTTCGGCCCACATGTAGACGTAGTAGCCCGCGGCATACCCCGAGCCCGAGAACAGATGCTGGAAATGCGGCAGGCGGTGATTCAGCCCGGCCACCGCCGGCGCGCCTCGCTCGGCCAGCACACGCTGCTCGAAGGCCACGATGTCGTCGATCGGCTCGCTCGCCGCGTGCGCCGCCATGTCGACCAGGGCACTGGCGGTGTAGCGCACCGATTCGTAGGCCTGGCCGAAGCGCCGCGCGGCGCGCACGCGCTCGATCAGCAGGTCGGGGATCGGCTCGCCGGTCTTGCAATGCCGTGCGTGGCGCATGAGCACTTCGGGCTCGTCGATCCAGTGCTCGAACAGCTGCGACGGCAGCTCGACGAAATCGCGCAGCACCTGCGCGCCCGACAGGCGCTCGTAGTTCACGTCGGACAGCAGGCCATGCAGGCCGTGGCCGAACTCGTGGAACAGCGTGCGCACGTCGTCCAGCGACAGCAGCGCCGGGCCCTGGCCATCGCCGCGCGCGAAATTGTTGTTGTTGAGCACCACCGGCCGCGACTGAAAGCCGTTGCGGTGCTGCCAGTGCAGCGCGCTCATCCAGGCGCCGCTGCGCTTGCCGGCGCGCGCGAAGTTGTCCTGCAGGAACAGGCCGATCACGCGGCCGTCGGCATCGACAACCTCGTAGGCACGCGAGTCCGGGTGGTAGGTGGTCAGGTCTTCGCGCGGCGTGAAGCGCAGTCCGAACAACCGGTTGGCGCAGTCGAACGCGGCCTGCACCATGCTCGGCAGCGCAAAGTACGGCTTCAGCTCGGCGTCATCGAGCGCATAGTGTTCGCGACGCACCTGCTCGGCCCAGTAACGCCAGTCCCACGGCTCGATCGGCTCGCGCACGGCGTGCGCATCTCGCGCTGCCTGCAGCAGCAGCCGCTCGCGCTCGAGTGCGGGCACCGCCTTGGCCCACACCTGATCGAGCAACGCCCATACCTGCGACTGGTCGCGCGCCATGGTGTCGGCCAGCGCATAGTCGGCATAACTCGTGTGCCCGTGCAACAGGGCCTGTTCGCGCCGCAACGCGAGAATCTCGCGCGCCACCGGCCGGTTGTCGTGCGCGCCCGGATGCTCGCCGCGCGACACCCAGGCCCGCCAGGCCTGCTCGCGTAGATCGCGCCGCTGCGAAAAGGTGAGAAACGGCACGATCAGCGATCGCGCCAGGGTGATCGCGTGACGGCTGGCCAGGCCTCGTTCGAGCGCCGCCTGGTGTGCGGCGGCACGCAGGAACGCGGGCAACCCGGCCAGGTCGGCCTCGCTGCGCAATTCCAGCGCATAGGTTGCCTCGTCGTGCAGCACGTTCTGCGCGAAGGTGGTGGTCAGTTCGGCCAGGCGCTGCATCACCTGCGCGTAACGCTGGCGCGCGCCGCCTTGCAGCCGTGCGCCCGCGCGCACGAAGTCCAGGTGCACTCGTTCGAGTAGGCGGCGCTGCTCGGCGCTCAGGCCCAAGGCGTCGCGCTGGGCATGCAAGGCATCGATGCGCGCGAACAACGCCGCGTCCATGTACACCGCGCTCCAGTGGGCCGCCAACGGTGCCGCCATCGCGCGCTGCACGGCCTGCAAGGCATCGCTGGTGGCCGACGCGGCCAGGTTGTGGAACAGCGCCTCCACCCGCGACAACAAACGCCCCGCTGCATCGAACGCTGCCAGTGTGTTGTCGAATGTGGGCGCCACGCCCGGTGACGCAATGCGCGCCAGCTCCTCGCGGTGCTCGCGCATGCCACGATCGAACGCGGGCTTGAAATGTTCGGGCCGCACCAGGCCGAACGGCGGCAGGCCAAACGGCGCGTCCCAAGGCGCCAGCAACGGGTTGATCGGTGCGTCCATCTTCGGCTGTTGGGCCGCGGGCCCAAGGAGTCACGGCGCGATCATGCCATCGCGGCGATCGCAGGGTGGCCGAGTATCCCCGCTTGAAATGGGGACGCGGTGCTCGCCACACTCGTCGCATCTCAACCCAAGGCACTGACCAAAACCAAGCCTTGAAACCGATGGGCGACGACGCGTGCCGGTTTTGTTACCCTCGCCCGGCACGCCGCAGGGCGGATGCAGTGCTGTTCGCACTGACGCTGGTGTTCGTCTTCCGGGCCATGGCCGAAACTCCGACTCTCAATGATCCTTACCTGTGGCTCGAAGAGGTCCAGGGCGACCGCGCGCTGACGTGGGTGCGTGAGCGCAACGCGTCGTCGCGCAAGGCGCTCGAAGCGTGGCCCGACTTCAACGCCACTCGCCAGCGGATCCGCGAGGTGCTCGATGCGCGCGAACGCATTCCCCATGTCGTGCGGCGCGGGCCCTGGCTCTACAACTTCTGGCAAGACGGCGACCATCCGCGTGGCATCTGGCGACGCACGTCGATGGCCGAGTACAGAAAGGCGCAACCCGCCTGGGAGCTGCTGGTCGATCTCGACGCGCTGGGCCGCGACGAGCATGAGAACTGGGTGTGGGCCGGCGCCGCCTGCCTGCGCCCCGCCGACACGCGCTGCCTGCTGAAGCTGTCGCGCGGCGGCGCCGATGCCAGCGTCGTGCGCGAGTACGATCTGGTGGCACGCCGCTTCGTCGGCGATGGTTTCACGTTGCCCGAGGCGAAGACCGACATCGACTGGCTCGACATCGACACCGTGCTGGTGGCCACCGATTTCGGCGCCGGCTCGCTCACCGAGTCGGGTTATCCGCGCGTCGTCAAGCGCTGGCGCCGTGGCCAGGCGCTGGCGCAGGCGAGCATCGTCTTCGAAGCACAGACCAAGGACGTGGCCGCCGGCTTCGCGATCGACCTCACGCCGGGGTTCGAGCGCATCGTGGTCAGCCGCCAGATCGATTTCTACAACGCCGAGCTCGGGTTGCTGCAGGGCGATCGCGTGGTGCCGATCGAGCGGCCCAGCGACACGCAGCTGACGTTCTGGCGCGACCACGTGCTGATCGAGTTGCGCAGCGACTGGATGGTGAACGGCACCACCCAACGCCGCGGCTCGCTGCTGCTGGCGCCAGCATCGGACTACCTGGCCGGGCGGCGCGAGTTCGTGCGGTTGTTCGAGCCCACGGCGACGCGATCGCTGGCCAGCTTCACCACCACACGTTCGCGCGTCGTGCTCGACATCCTCGACAACGTGGCCAGCCGCGTGCAGGAGTGGTACCCCGACGAGGGTCGCTGGCGCAGCCGCGACGTCAAGGCGCCGCATCCTGGCACCATCGGCGTGGCGGCGTTGCACGATCCGATGCTCGAGCGCGATGACCTCGCCGAGGCGTACTGGCTGCAGTACAGCGACTTCCTGACACCCGATTCGCTGATGCTGGCCGCCACCGGCAGCGACGAGCGCCAGCTCGTGAAGTCGCGCCCGCGATTCTTTGACGCCACCGGCATGCGCGTGGAGCAGCGCGCGGCCACGTCGAAAGACGGCACGCGGGTGCCGTACTTCGTGGTGTGGCCGCGCGGCGCCCAGGCCGACGGCCACAACCCGACCGTGCTGTACGGCTACGGGGGCTTCGAGGTGTCGCAGAAGCCCTGGTACTCGGGCGCCTTCGGCAATGCCTGGTTCAGCAAGGGCGGTGTGCTGGTGGTGGCCAACATCCGCGGCGGCGGCGAGTTTGGCCCCGCCTGGCACCAGGCCGCCGTGCTGCAGAACAAGCAGCGCAGCTACGAAGATTTCATCGCGGTCGCCGAGGACCTGATCCAGCAGCGCATCACCGACGCGCGCCACCTCGGCATCGAGGGCGGCAGCAACGGCGGGCTGCTGGTCGGCGCGGTGATGCTGCAGCGTCCCGAGTTGTTCAACGCGGTGGTGTGCCAGGTGCCGCTGCTCGACATGAAGCGCTACCACAAGTTGCTCGCCGGCGCGTCGTGGATGGCCGAGTACGGCGACCCCGACCAGCCCGATCAATGGGCCTTCATCGCTCGCTACAGCCCGTACCAGAACGTGCACAAGGAACAGCAGCTGCCGCGCGTGCTGTTCATCACCAGCACGCGCGACGATCGTGTGCACCCGGGCCATGCGCGCAAGATGGCCGCGCGCATGCTCGAGCAGGGCCACGACCTGCTGTACTACGAGAACATCGAGGGCGGCCACGGCGCCGCCGCCGACAATGCCCAGCGCGCCGACATGCTGGCGCTGGAGTTCAGCTACCTGTGGCAACAGCTGAAGCGGTGAGACGCTGATGCGCGAGCTCGGCGATGTCGTGCACAACGCAGGCGCGTCGCGCTTCGAACTGCGCGTGCAGGGCCAGCTGTCCGTCGCGCAATACCGGATGATCGACGGCGTGATGTGGCTCACCCACACCGAAACACCGCCGGCGCTGCAGGGTCGCGGGCTGGCCGCGACAGTGGTGCGCGCCGCGCTCGACCACGCGCGTGCGCACGGCCTGAAGGTGCGCCCGGCCTGCAGCTATGTTCGCGCGTACCTGCGCCGCCACCCCGAGACCCAAGACCTGGTTGCGCAGATGTGATCCACGCACAAACCCAGGCGGTGCTCGACTTCTGGTTCGGTGCGCCCGGTGACCCGCAGCACCTGGCGCCGCGTCCGCAGTGGTTCGTCAAGGACGCGGCGTTCGACGCGTTGATCGGCGAACGCTTCGGCGACCTGATAGAGCGCGCGATCGCGGGCGAGCTCGCGCATTGGGCCGCCACGCCTGCCGGCGCCGTGGCGCAGATCGTGGTGCTCGACCAGTTCACTCGCAACGCGTATCGCGGCAGCGCACGCGCGTTCGCGGGCGACGGTCTCGCATTGGCGGCCGCACAGGCGCTGGTGGCCGCCGGGCAGGATCGCGCGCTGCCTGGCGTGCAACGCCAATTCGTCTACCTGCCGTTCGAGCATGCCGAGGACCTGGCCATGCAGCGCGAATCTTTGCGCCTGTTCGGTCAGCTCGAACGCGATGTCCCTGCGCTCGACGGGCTGCTGCTGTGGGCGCAACGGCATCACGCGATCATCGAGCGCTTTGGCCGCTTTCCGCACCGCAATGCTGCGCTCGGGCGCGCCAGCACGGCCCCAGAGTCGGCGTTCCTGCAGCAGCCCGGCTCGGGCTTCTAGATCACGCCTTGGCGACGGCCTCTTGCTCCTGCAGCAGGCGCCACATCACCTTGCCCGAGCCCGACTTGGGCAGCGCATCGACGAACTGCACGACCTTGGGCACCTTGTAGGCGGCCATGTGCTCGCGCGCCCAATGGATGATGTCGTCGGCGCCGGTCTTGCCTCTGGCCTCGGCGCGCAACACCACGACGGCCTTCACCGTCTCGCCGCGGTACGCATCCTTGGCCGCGATGATGCAGGCCTCCTGCACCGCCGGATTGCGGTACAGCAGCGCCTCCACCTCGGCCGGCCACACCTTGTAGCCGCTGGCATTGATCATGCGCTTCAGGCGATCGGTGATGAAGAAGTAGCCTTCTTCGTCGATGCGCCCAAGGTCGCCGGTGCGGAAGAAGGTCTTGCCGTCGATCTCGATGAAGGCGGCTTTCGTCGCCTCGGGGTGGCCCCAGTAGCCCTTGAAGATCATCGGCCCGTGGCTGACGATCTCGCCGACCTCGCCGATCGGCATTTCCTTGAGCGTGTCGGGGTCGACCACGCGCGAATCGACGCCGAAGATCGGGATGCCCAGGCATTGCAGCTTGGCGCGCTCGGGCAGATTGGAGTGCGTGGGCGCAGCCGTTTCGGTGAGGCCGTAGCCCTCGGCGAACGTGATGTCGAACTCGCGCTTGAGCCGCTCCGCCACCGCCTGCGGCATCGCCGCACCGCCGCCCGACAAGAAGCGCAAGCTTTTCAAATTGAACTTCGCGACGTTCGGACTCGCGAACAAGTCGATGATCATCGTCGGGATGCAGGTCCAGTGCGACACCTGGTGGCGCTCGATCAGACGCGCACACAGTTCGCGGTCCCAGCGCGGCATCAGCACGGCGGTGGCGCCGTTGCCGAGCGGTCCCAGTGCGTTGTAGACGAAGCCGGTGATGTGGAACATCGGCACCACGGCCAGGCTCACGGTCTCGGGACCCCCATGTCCCCATTGGCCGCCGCCGGCCACGTTGTGCATGATCGTGCGGTGCGTGTGGATGCAGCCTTTGGGCAGGCCGGTGGTGCCCGAGGTGTAGGGCAGCACCGCCATGTCGTCGGGGCCGCTGGCGTGCTCGCGCGGTGCGTGGCCGGCGGCGATCGCATCGCGCCACGGCGTGCAGCGCGGCGGCAGGTCGGGCCGGGCACGCAGCCATTGCAGGACCGGCGCGGCGGGCTCTTCGGCCGGGTCGAGCGGCCCCTCGGGCATCGCGTCGGTGAAGTGCGTGACCAGCAATTCGCGCAGGCGCTGCGATACGGGCACTTGAGCATCCGCTTGCGCAACGATGCCGGCCAGGTCGGCGGTGGTGATCGCCACGCGCGCACCCGAGTCGGTGATGTAGTGGCCAAACTCGTCGGCCTTGTTCATCGGGTTGACCGGCACCACCACCGCATCGGCGCGCAGGATCGCCTGCACCGCGACCGAGAACTGCGGGCAGTTCTGCATGAACACGATCACGCGGTCGCCGCGCGCCACGCCATGGGCCTGCAGCCAGCCGGCCAGCGCCAGCGCCTGGCCATGCAACTGCGCGAACGTGAGCGGACGGCCGCAGAAGATGTAGGCGGCCTTGTGGGGGTAGCGCTTGGCCACCACCTCGGTGTTGAACCACAACGAGGTTTCGGGAAGCACCAGTTCGCGTGGCAAGCGCGCCGGCCAGATGGCGTGATGGGGCTGCGTGAGGTTGATCGACATCGGGTTCCAGGTCCGCATTGGCTAAGGCGTTGCGACCGTACCCGATGCGCCGCCGCGATGCATCGTGTGGAACCCCACCGTTGTCGCTTGTGCGACCGCCCGGCGCCACTCAGTTGTTGTCGAGCACGGCGCGGGCGCGCGCCTCGATCTCGCGCACCTTCTGGCATTCGCGGTGCGCCGTGTACTCGGGCTTCTCGCACTCGCGCACCAGGCAACGGTGCATCGCCAGCAGGTAGCGGCCCGCGCAGTGCTCGCGCGGATTGCGGGTCGCGACAGCCACGCTGACCGGAGCCTGCGCCGCAGTGGGGGGAGCGTCGGCCACTGCGTCAGGCGGCGCCGCGACGGCAGCCGCGTGCTGGCTGCCCGCCTGCGTCTCAGTGTTCGGCGCCGGCAGCCGTGAGGCGGGCCGAGTGTCTACGGCCCGTGTCGGCACCGGCCGCGACTTGACAGCGGCCGTCGTGCTGCGCGCGCTTGCGTGGTCCTGCGTGGGTCGCGCGATGGATGAAGGCGGTGGCACAACCGGCTGCGCCGTGTCGGCGCTGTTGGTGGTCTGACGCTGCGCCGCCGCGGCGACATCGACCGTCGCCACCGCGGCGGCGGCGCCCTGCTTGGGCGAATTCAACGGGTCCGCGGTCTGCACAACGGCCGCTGCGCCTTGGACAACCGCGCGTGGCGCGGTCGCCGGCGCACGGCTCGAGGCCCACCAGGCTCCTGCGGCGGCCATCACGACCATCGCTGCCGCCGCCGTCCAGACGAGGCGTGTGTGCCCGCGGCGCGCGGCGCGTGCTTGCGGCACCGGCAGCTCGCTGGGGCCGAACGTCGAGCCGCCTTGTTCACCATCGTCGGTCTGCACCACCGTGGTCTGCCAGGAGTTGACGCTGGCCTGGCGAGCGCGTCGCGGCACCGGCAGACGGCCCGTCAACGCGGCGCGCAGTTCGGCGACGTTTTGCGCGCGGTCTTGCGGCCGCGGCGCCAACATCCAGTCACACACTTGCAGCAGCAGGTCGGGCATACCGCCCTGCCCCGATCCGGCCAGCCGCGGTTGATCGTCGGCGAGCGCACGCGCGGTCGCCGGCATCGGCGGCTTGCCGGTGATCATGAAGTGCAGCGTGGCACCGAGCGCATAGAAGTCGGTCCACGGCCCCTGGCGCAGACCGACCGACTCGGCATATTGCTCCAGCGGCGCATAACTCGGCTTGAGAATCGCCGTCAGCGTCTGGCTGCGATCGCTGATCACGTGCCGTGCCGCGCCGAAGTCCAACAACACCGCCGGTGCATCGGCAGCCACCAGGATGTTGTCCGGCGCGATGTCGCGGTGGTATACGCCCTCGCGGTGCATCACCTCCAGCGCGCCGAGCAGTTGCTCGAGCAGACGCGTCAGCCACGCCCCTTCGGGGCAGGTGTCGCTGTCCTGGCGCATGCGCCGCAGCGTGACGCCACGGTACAGCGGCATCACCATGTAGGCGGTGCCGTTGTCTTCCCAGAAGCGATGCACCTTGACCAGCGACGGATGGTCAAACCGCGCCAGCAGCTTGGCCTCGTTGACGAACGACCCCAGCCCGAGAGCGAAAGTCTCCGAATGCGAGGCCGACAACAACGAGACCTGTTGTTTGCCGCTGCGTCCGGCCAGCGCGCTCGGCATGTACTCCTTGATCGCCACCTCGCGCTCCAACGAGTGGTCGAACGCGCGATAGACGATGCCGAAGCCACCGACACCGATCACACCGCGCAGCTCGAACTCGTGCAGACGGTGCCCGATCGGCAGCGCGTTGGCCGCCTCGGGATGCGCGGCTGCGCCGGCCGTCTGGACAGCGGCCTCGCGCACAGTGGGCGTGCTCTGTGACATGGCTCGATCGAGCTTAGCCCAGGGCCCTCGCCGCTGCGGGCGTGCAAGTTTCTGTTCGTGACCGGCTTCTCGTTCGTTTCTGGCGCGGCGCCCGCGGCGCAAGGCGCCTGGGTGACAGGCCTAAAATCAGCCGGTTGTCAGCCCACCATCCCCAATGATTCCGCGACGTGCAGTGCCCGCCGGTTTGGCGCGGACCGCCCTGCAGAGCGCTGCGCTGCCCGGACGTCGTCGCGCGCTGGTGTGCATCGCCGCGGCAGCGATCTCGGCGCGTGCGCCAGCGCAAACGATCGCAGCACCCAGCGCCGTGGTGGTGCTGAGCATCGGCGGGCGCATCCAGCACGTCAACCAAGGCGAACGTGCCGCGTTCGACATGCCGATGCTGGAGTCACTGCCGCAGCAAAGCTTCACGACCAAGACGCCCTGGTTCAAGCAGGCGCGCAAGTTCACCGGGCCGCTGCTGCGCGACGTGTTGAACCTCGTGGGCGCCACGGGGACCACGCTGCGCATCGCCGCGCTCAACGACTACCGCATCGACGTGCCCGCCGATGACTCCCGGCGCTTCGACGTCACGCTCGCCCGCATGATCGACGACAAGCCGATCACGGTGCGCGAGAAGGGTCCGTTGTTCATGATCTACCCGTTCGACAGCGACGCCGCTTTGCGCAACGCGCTGTACTACAGCCGCTCGGTATGGCAACTCAAGTCGATCGACGTGCTGTAAGAGGCGGCGGCGCGTCACCGCTGTCGGGCTGGTTCATCGCCAGCGGCGTGGTGCTGATCGTCTCGCTGCTGGCGGCGTTCTTCGTGCAGGCGCGGCAGCAGGCGCTGCTCAACCAGGCCGTGCAGGGGCAGGACGACTATCTGGTGCTCAACCTGTTCCAGTTCGAGACCGAGTACCTGCGGTTGCGCGAGCGCTGGCGCCTGGCCGCGGCCGATCCGGCCGCAGCGCGCGAGCAGCTGCAGCTGCGCTACGACATCTTCATCAGCCGCATCGGCCTGCTGCAGACCGATCGTGCGCAGCGTGTCTTGTCCGACAGCCCCGAGTACGGCGCGGCGCAGCGCGCGCTGCGCGACTTCGTCGATCGCAGCGACCTCTATCTCGGCCAATCGGCACAGGCACCGTTCAGCAGCGCGTCGATGCAGGCGCTGTTGGCCGACCTCGAAGCGCTCGACACCCCGGTGCACCAGATGCTGCTGGCCGGCGCGCACCGGGTCGCGCAACAGATCACCACTCGCAATGACGCCATCGCGCAGCACAACCACGTGGGCCTGGCGCTGACGGTGTTCCTGTCGGCGATGGTGGGCTTGTTCGGCTACCTGGCACTGCGCCGCATGCGCCAGCTCGACGACAGCCGCCGGGCGATGGAGGCCATGGCCAATCACCTCAACGATGCGCGCGAGCAGGCGTTGCGCGCCAGCCAGGCCAAGAGCGAATTCCTCACCCACATGAGCCATGCCATCCGCACGCCGTTTCACGGCATGCTGGGCATGCTGGCGCTGTTGCGCGAATCGAGGCTCGACGCACGCCAGCACGAGCTGCTGCGCACCGCGGTCGACTCCGCCGATCATCTGCTGGGCCTGCTCAACGACATCGTCGACCTGTCCAAGCTCGAAGCCGGCACCCTCACGCTGGAGCCGCACGACGCCGACATCGAAGCGCTGGTGCGCGAGGTCGAGCGTTTGATGCGGGCGCCGGCTGCGGCCAAGGCGCTGCGGTTGACGATCGAGATCGATCCCACCCTGCCACGCCGCTTGCACCTGGACGGCGCCCGGCTGCGCCAGGTGCTGACCAATCTGATGGCCAATGCGATCCGCTTCACATCGAGCGGCCGCGTCGCTTTGGCCTGCCGCCGCGGGCCGGCCGGCACCGACGGCCAGGCCAGACTGTTGCTGGAGGTCAGCGACACCGGCGTGGGCATGAGCGCCGACACCGTGCGGCACCTGTTCGAGCGCGGCCACCTGCCAGAGCGCGCACCGGTCCGCGAGCCGGCTCGCCAAGGCACGGGGCTCGGGTTGGAGATCGCCAAACGGCTGGTGCAGCGCATGGAGGGCGACATGACGGTCGAGAGCACGCTCGGCCAGGGCAGCGTGTTCCGCGTCTTGCTGCCGATGCGCCCGGTACCCGAGTCCAGTGCCGACGCGTCACAGCCTGCCGCGCCGGCGCAGCCCGAGTCGCCGCGCGCGCGGCACGTGCTGGTGGCCGAGGACAACGCGGTCAACCGCCTGTTCCTTGCCGCGCTGCTCGAGCGCATGGGCCACACGGCTCACTTCGTCGAAAACGGGCTCGAGGCGCTGCAGGCGGTGCAGGAGCACCGCTTCGATATCGTGCTGATGGACGTGCACATGCCGGTGATGGATGGCATCGCCGCCACCGAGGCGATCCGCCAACTCGACGCTCGAGCGGCCGCGCTGCCGATCGTCGCGCTGACCGCCGACGCGTATGCCGATACACGCACACGATGCATGTCGGCAGGCATGGACGACGTGCTCGTCAAGCCGCTGGGGTTGCCCGAGCTCGACGCGTTGTTCCAGCAGAGGTTCGGCCGCGCCGCGCCGCCGCCCGACCCCACGGCCCGCAGCGCCCAGACGATCGGTGCCGGCATGGCGTTGCTCGACACGCAGGTGCTGGCGCGTCTGGTCGAGCTGATGCCACGCGCCGAGGCGGCGCGGCTTTATGACTCGCTGCTCACGCAGGCGGGCGACGCCACCGAGCGCATGCGCCGCGCGCTGCGCGATGCCGACACCGACGAGCTGCGCCGCGTCTCGCATGGCCTGAAGGGCGCGGCACTGAACCTGGGCCTGCATGCGCTGGCCGAAGCGGCCGGACGCCTGAGCGCGAGCGCGGCGTCCACCAGCGCCAGCCAGCTCGCGCTGGCGCTGCAGCGCTTCGACGAAACGTTGACCGCCACGCGCGCGCTGTGCGCGACCGAGCCCGCCTTGACGGCCGCCTGAAGGCTTTCTAGACCACCACCGGCTCGGGCTCGAGCCGAATGCCGAAGCGGCCGTACACGCTCTCCTGGATCGCGCGCGCCAGCATCAGCACCTCGGCGCCGCTGGCGCCGCCGCGGTTGACCAGCACCAGCGCCTGCTTGTCGTAGACGGCCGCGCGGCCGATCGACTTGCCTTTCCAGCCGCAGGCATCGATCAGCCAGCCCGCGGCGAGCTTGAAGCTGCCGTCGGCCAGCGGGTAGTGCACGATGTGCGGGTCGCGCGCGATGATGTCGCGGCACTGCTCGGCGCTGACCACCGGGTTCTTGAAGAAGCTGCCGACGTTGCCGATCTCGCGCGGATCGGGCAGCTTGCCGCGGCGGATCGCGCACACCCAGTCGAACACCTGCTGCGCGCTCGGCGCGTCGATGCCGGTGTCGTGCACCTTGCGTTCGAGATCGAGGTAGCCCAGCACCGGGGTCCACAGCCGCGGCAAGCGCATGCGCAGGCGCGTGATCACGCTCTTGCCGGCGAGGCCGGCAAAGCCGCTGTGCTTGAACACGCTGTCGCGGTAGCCGAAGCGGCACGCCGCCGCGTCGAGCGTGACGCTGCGGCCGGTGACGAGGTCCACCGCGTCGAGCGAGTGGAAGCGCTCGCGCAGCTCGACGCCGTAGGCGCCGATGTTCTGCACCGGCGCCGCACCGACCCTGCCCGGGATCAAGGCCAGGTTCTCGAGCCCCGGCCAGCCCTGCTGCAGCGTCCACTCGACGACGTCGTGCCAGGTCTCGCCGGCGCCAGCCTCGACGATGAAGGCGTCGCCGTCCTCGTGCACCAGGCGGCGGCCCATGATCTCGACGCGCACCACCACCGCCTCGGGGTCACGCGACAAGATCAGGTTGCTGCCGGCGCCGAGGATCAGCTTCTTTGCGCGGCCCAGGTCGGGGTGATCGACCACACGGCGCACGTCGGCGTCGCTGGCCACCCGCACCAGCGTGTGCGCGACCGCAGGCAGGCCGAACGTGTTGTATGCACGCAAGGCGACACCGCGTTCGATGTGCAAGCTGCCGTTGGATGTGGCCATGGCAGAATTTTCGCCGATCCGAGCTCACAACACCTTGCCTCAATGCCCAGCTTCGATGCCGTCGTCGAGCCCAACCGCGTGGAATTGCGCAACGCCATCGATCAGTGCGTGCGCGAGATCGGCACGCGGTTCGACTTCAAAGGCACGCACGCCGCGGTCGAATACGCCGAAGACGCTTTGACGCTGGTTGGCGACAGCGACTTTCAGCTCGGCCAGGTGCGCGACATCATGCTGGCCAAGCTCGCCAAGCGCGGCGTCGACGCGCGCTTCGTCGACCTCAGCGCCGCACCCGAGCGCGCCGGTGGCGACACCTGGCGCCAGCGGGCCGAGATCAAGGCCGGCATCGGCAGCGAGGATGCCAAGCGCTTGCAAGGTCTGATCAAACAGAACAAGCTCAAGGTGCAAGCCTCGATCCAGGGCGACACGCTGCGCGTGAGCAGCGCCAAGAAGGACGAGTTGCAGGCGGCGATGGCGCTCTTGCGCAAGGAAGCCGGCGCGCTGCCGGTCGGCTTCAAGAACTTCAGGGACTGATGAATATGCCCACCCCCGAAGCGGCTTGCGGCCGCCTCCCCCTCCAGGGGGCTGAGCCCGGACACGAGAGGTCCAGTGGACCTCTCGTGCTTGGCGAAGGGCCGGGCCACCTGGCCCGGCGCGGCCTGCAAGGCACACCAGCGGCCCGGCAAAGCCGGATCCGTGGTGTCCACTTGGGCGCACTCGTCGTTTGCGGCGCACTCTTGTTGCCGATGCTCGTGCAAGCACAGACCGTGTCGATGGCCGGCAGCATCGGCGACACCAAGGCGCTGTTGATGATCAACGGCGCGCCGCACACGCTGGCCGTGGGTTCCAGCGTCAAGGGCGTGACGCTCAAACGCGTGATGCCCGGCCAGGCCGAGGTCGAAGTCGGCGGCAAGACACTGCTGGTCGCGATGGGCGGCGCACCGGCCAGCGTGGGCGCCGCAGGCGGCGGTGGTGGCGCCACCGGCCGCGAGATCCTGATCGCCGTCGGACCCGGAGGGCACTTCGTCACCAGCGGGCAGATCAACGGCAAGTCGGTGCAGTTCATGGTCGACACCGGTGCCACGTCGGTGGCGATGGGTCGCAGCGAAGCCGAGCGCATTGGCATCGACTGGAAGAGCGGCCAGCGCGGCGCCAGCCAGACCGCCGCCGGCGTGGTGCCCACCTACGCGCTGTCGCTGACCTCCGTGCGCATCGGCGACGTTGAAGTCTTCGGCGTCAACGCGATGATCCTGCCGACGGAGATGCCGTTCATCCTGCTCGGCAACTCGTTCCTGAGCCGCTTTTCGATGCGCCGCGACGCCAACGTGATGCGGCTCGAGAAAAGAGACTGACCTCGCCTAGGCACCGAGCTGCAGCCGGCTGCCGCAGCGCTCGGCCAGATGCATGTCGTGCGTGACCACGACAAAAGCGGTGCCGTCTTCGTGCGCGAGCTGCAGCATCAACTCGAACACTGCTTGCGCGGTCGCCCGATCGAGGTTGCCGGTGGGCTCGTCGGCCAGCACGCAACTCGGCCTGGCCACCAGCGCGCGCGCGATCGCCACCCGCTGGCGCTCGCCGCCCGACAGTTGCGCCGGCCGGTGCGCGACGCGCGCTTGCAGGCCCACGCGCGCCAGCATCGCGCCGGCGCGCTCGCGCGCCGCCGCCACCGGCTCGCGCCGGATGCGCAACGGCATCGCCACATTGTCGAGCGCGTTGAACTCGGGCAGCAGGTGGTGGAACTGATAGACGAAGCCCAGGTGCTGGTTGCGCCAGCGGCCCTGCTCGGCGGCATTCATCTCGGCGAAATCGCGGCCCATCAGCTGCACGCTGCCTGCGGTCGGCGCATCGAGCCCGCCCAGCAGATGCAGCAAGGTGCTCTTGCCCGACCCCGACGCGCCGACCACGGCGAGCGTCTGCGCGCGCTCCACCTGCAGGCTGACTCCGCTCAGCACCGTGACGTCGAGTGCCTCGCGGCCGTAGCCTTCGCGAAAGCGCTTGTGCAAGCCGGTGGCCAACAGCACCGGGTCACTCATAGCGCAGCGCCTCGGCCGGGTTGACGCGGCTGGCGCGCCAGCTCGGATACAGCGTGGCCAGGAATGCCAGCGCCAGCGACACCCCGGCGATCGGAAAGACGTCGGCCCAGCGCGGATCGCTGGGCATGCGGCTGATCAGGTAGACGCTGCCGGGCAGGAACGCGACGCCGAGCGTGCGCTCGATGAACGGCACGATGACGTCGATGTTGAAAGCCACCAGCAGGCCGAACAGCACGCCCGCGGCCGTGCCGATGACGCCGGCCGCGGCGCCCTGCACGACGAAAATACCCATCACCGAACGCGGGCTGGCGCCGAGCGTGCGCAGGATCGCGATGTCGGCGCGCTTGTCGGTCACCGTCATCACCAGCGTGGAAACCAGGTTGAACGCCGCCACCGCGACGATCAGCGTGAGGATGATCGCCATCAGGCGCTTTTCGATCTGGACGGCATCGAACCAGTTGCGGTTGGTGCGTGTCCAGTCGCGCACCACGACGCTGGGCCCCAGGGTCACCGCCAACTCTTGTGCGACGCGTCGGGCGCTGTGCAGGTCGGCCAGCTTGAGCTGCACGCCGCTGGGCCCCTCGAGGCGATAGATTTTTTGCGCGTCCTCCAGATGGATCCAGGCCAGCGAACTGTCGTATTCGTAGTGCCCGGCCTCGAACGTGCCGATCACGGTGAACTGCTTCAGGCGCGGCAGCACGCCGGCCGGCGTGATCTGCCCGCTGGGCGCCACCAGCGTCACGCTGTCGCCGCGCCGCACGCCGAGCTGGCGTGCCAACTCGGCGCCGAGCACGATGCGCCAGGCGCCCGGCTGCAGGTTCGCCAGCGCGGTATCGCGCAACTTCGCGGCCAGCTCGGTGATGCGCGCTTCCTCGTCGGGCAGGATGCCGCGCACCAGTGCACCGCGCAGCGTGTCGCCTCTTGCCAGCAGCGCCTGGCTGGCGATGAACGGCGCCGCGTCGAGCACCTGCGGGTTGCGCTTGGCTTTCGCCACCGTGGCCTGCCAGTCGGGCAATGCCGAGCCGTCGGCGTCGAACACCTCGACATGCGAGATCACGCTCAGCATGCGGTCGGTGACTTCCTTCTGGAAACCGTTCATCACCGACAGCACGATGATCAGCGCCGCCACGCCCAGCGCGATGCCGAGCATCGAGACGCCCGAGATGAACGAGATGAATCCGTTGCGGCGCCCGGTGCGGCCGGCGCGCGTGTAGCGCCAACCCAGTTGCCACTCGTAGGGCCAGTTCATGGGGGGACGATGCTAGCAGGCGTGCGCAGCGGGGCGCCTGGCGGGTTGCGGCCGGCCACCGATAATCGCGCTGTCCATGCAGCTGATCGTTCCTTTTGCCGGCGTGTTGTCCGAAGCCGGCCGCCACGCGGCGCAAAGCCTCTCGTTGCCGCATCTCGAACGCCTGCTGGCGCGCTCGCAGGCCGGCGCTGCGCTGGGCGGTGACGAACACTCGTCATCCGCGCCGCACGAGCTCGCGTTGGCGCAAGCGCTCGGCTGGCCGCTGATCGACGGGCGGCTGCCCTGGGCCGCGTTCGCAGCGCAACGCGACGGCATCGACACCGGCACGCGCGCGATCGGCCAGCTGACGCCGGTGCACCTGCACGTGGGCACCGAGCAAGTCACGCTGACCGACCCCGCTGCGCTGGCGCTCGATGCCGCCGACGCGCGTTCGTTGTTCGATGCGTTGCGGCCGCTGTTCGCCGATGCGGGATTCGTGCTCCACTGGGGGCATGAGCAACGTTGGTACGTCGAGCATGCGAGCCTGGCCGAGCTGGCGACCGCATCGCTGGACCGCGTGATCGGCCGCAACGTCGACCCCTGGTTGCCCGAAACGCGCCCCTCGCGTGCGTGGCAACGTTTGTTGAGCGAGACGCAGATGCTGCTGCACAGCCATGACGTCAACACGCGTCGCGAATCGTTGGGCCTGAGTTCGGTGAATTCGTTGTGGCTGAGCGGCTGCGGTGTGGCCACCGCCGCGCCGGCGCAACGAGAGCCGCGGATCGACGACCGGCTGCGCACGCCCGCGTTGTCCGAAGACTGGGCCGCCTGGGCCGACGCCTGGCATGCGCTCGACGCCGGGCCGCTGGCCGATTTGCTCGACGCGCGCGACGGCGCCACGCTCATACTGGCGGGGGAGCGGCGCGCGCTGCCGCTGGCGCCACGATACGGCTCGGCGTGGCAGCGCCTGCGCTCGGCATGGCAGCGTCCGCAGGTGCACCGGGTGCTCAACGAACTGTGACCCCATTGATTCCGACTCCACAGGCCCCCGCGCTGGTCGAGCGCGACGCGCCGCCGCGCGCCTGCCACACGCTGGAGGTGGCGGGCGTGCACCCGCTGCTGGCACGCCTGTTCGTCGGCCGCGGCGTGCGCTCGATCGACGAGTTGAGCGACGACGCGGCGCGGCTGCTTTCGCCGTCGACGCTGAAAGGTGCCGCCGAAGCTGCGGCGCTGCTGGCCGACGCGATCGATGCCGGGCAGCGCATCTGCATCGTCGCCGACTACGACTGCGACGGCGCGACCGCCTGCGCGGTGGCGGTGCGCGGCTTGGGCGTGCTCGGCGCGCGCCGCGAATCGTTGCACTACGTGGTGCCCGATCGCCGCGTGCACGGCTATGGCCTGACGCCGGCGATCGCCGAGCTGGCGCACGCCCACGCGCCGGCGCTGCTGATCACGGTGGACAACGGCATCGCCAGCATCGAGGGCGTGGCCCACGCGCAGGCGCTCGGCATGAAAGTGCTGGTCACTGATCATCACCTGCCGGCCATCGACGTACATGGCGAGGTGCAGCTGCCCGCGGCCGAGGTGATCGTCAACCCCAACCAGCCGGGCTGCGGGTTCGCCAGCAAGGCCATCGCCGGCGTCGGCGTGATGTTCTACGTGCTGCTGGCACTGCGCGCATTGCAGCGCGAGCGCGGTCGCTATGCCGAGGCGGCGCAGCCGCGGCTGGACGGGCTGCTCGACCTGGTGGCGCTGGGCACCGTGGCCGACGTGGTCAAGCTCGATGGCAACAACCGACGCCTCGTGGCGCAGGGCTTGAGGCGCGTCCGCGCCGGCCGCATGCAACCCGGCCTTGCCGCGCTGCTGGCGGCGGCCGGGCGCGACCCTGCGCGTTGCAGCGCCCAGGACTTCGGTTTTGCGATCGCTCCGCGCATCAACGCCGCAGGCCGCCTGTCCGACATGACGCTGGGCATCGAATGCCTGCTCACCGACGATCCCGCACGCGCCCAAGAACTCGCCTCCGCGCTCGACGCCATCAACCGCCAACGCCGCGATCTGCAGTCGGGCATGCACGACCAGGCCGAGGCGTTGGTCGCCACGTTGCAGGCCGAGCGTGCAGCAGCGCCGGCAGTGGTCTTGTTCGACAGCGGTTTTCACGAGGGCGTGGTCGGCATCGTCGCCGGCCGCGTCAAGGACCGCTGGCACCGTCCGACCTTCGTGTTCGCACGTGGCGCCGACGGGCTGCTCAAGGGCTCCGGCCGCTCGATCGCCGGGTTTCACCTGCGCGATGCACTCGATCTCATCAGCAAGCGCCAGCCCGAGCTGTTGCTGCGCTTCGGCGGCCATGCGATGGCCGCCGGCTGCACGCTGCGCGAGGAGAACGTCGGCGCTTTCGCGCGGGCCCTCGAGCAGGTGGCTGCCGAATGGCTCGACGCGGCGGCGTTGGCGCAGCGGTTGTGGACCGACGGCGCGCTGCAGGCCGAGTGGTTCGATCTGCCGACCGTGCGTGCCATCGAATCGCACGTTTGGGGCTCGGGTTTCGAGGCACCGCTGTTCTGCGACGATGCGCAAGTGCTGCAACAGCGGCTGGTCGCCGACAAGCACCTGAAGCTGAGGTTGCAGGTGGCCGGAGCCGCGCGCGAGGCCATCTGGTTCGGCCGCACCGAGCCGTTGCCGGCGCGCGTGCGGCTGGCGTTTCGCCTCGGCACCGATCGCTTCCAGGGCATCGAGCGCGTGCAGCTGTTCGTGCAGGCGGCGGTCGAGTGATCGGGCCCGCGGCGTCGCGGCTCGGCTGCAGACGCGGCACCCGGCGCTGAACTTCGCACATCGCCGGCGCCGCCGCACGGCAGTGCGGGGCGGTGCGGCCACCTAGAATGTCGAGGTGCATCAACTGAACGCCGACCTGCACTGTCATTCGACGGTGTCCGACGGCACCCTCACCCCCGAGCAACTCGCGCAGCGCGCCCGCGACAACGGTGTCGCATTGTGGGCACTGACCGATCACGACGAAACCGGCGGCCAGCACCGCGCGGCGGCTGCCGCACGCGATGCTGGCGTCGACTACCTGAGCGGCGTGGAGATCTCGGTCAGCTTCGCCGGCCAGACGATCCACATCGTCGGCCTGGGCATCGACCCCGACGACGCCGCGTTGCAAACGGGCCTGGCCGATACCCGTGACGGGCGCGCCCGGCGCGCGCGCGCGATGGCCGACTCGCTGGCCGCGGTGGGCATCACGGGCGCGCTGGAGGGCGCGCAGGCGCTGGCCGGCAACCCCGGCATGGTGACGCGCACGCACTTCGCACGCTGGATGGTGTCCACTGGCGTGTGCCGCGACACGCACGAGGTGTTCCGCCGCTACCTGGTGCGCGGCAAACCCGGCTACGTGCCGCAGCAATGGGCGACGCTGCACAGCGCGGTCGGTTGGATCCATGGCGCCGGCGGCATCGCCGTGATCGCGCACCCGGGCCGCTACAAATACAACGCCACCGAGGAGCGGGCGCTGTTCGAGGAGTTCAAGCACCACGGCGGCCGCGGCGTCGAGGTGTTGACCGCCAGCCACGACGCCGGCGACGTCGCCAGGTACAGCGCCATCGCGAAACAACACGGCTTGCTCGCCTCGCGCGGCAGCGACTTTCACTCGCCTGGCGAAAGCCGCGTCGAGCTGGGTGCGTTGCCGACACTGCCTGCCGGCTTGATGCCGGTGTGGGTCGAGCTGCAGTCGCGCATCGTGCGCGCGTGACCGGGCGCGGCGTGCTCGGCAGACACCGTGCTCGATCGAGCTCGCCATGTCCCAGTACTTCGAAGTTCACCCCGACAACCCGCAGCCGCGCCTGCTCAAGCAGGCCGCGCACATCCTGGCCGAGGGCGGGCTGGCCGCGGTGCCCACCGACTCGAGCTATGCGCTGGTGTGCCACCTCGACGACAAGGCCGCCGCCGATGCCTTGCGGCGACTGCGCGGCGTCGACGACAAGCACCACCTCACGCTGCTGTGCCGCGACCTGTCGGAGCTCGCGAGTTACGCGCGGGTCGACAACCGCCAGTACCGTCTGCTCAAGCACGGCACGCCAGGGCCGTTCACGTTCATCCTCGATGCCACCAAGGAAGTGCCGCGGCGCCTCTCGCATCCCTCGCGGCGCACGATCGGGCTGCGCGTGCCCGACCATCGCGTCACGCAGGCGCTGCTGGCGCTGCTCGGCCAGCCGTTGCTGGCCACCACGCTGATCGCGCCCGGTGAGATCGATCCGATGAACGACCCGCACGAGATCCGCGCGCGCTGGCAGAAGTCGTTGCAGGCGGTGGTCGACGCAGGCGCCTGCCCGATGCAGCCGACCACGGTGGTCGACCTCACGGGCGAGGAGCCTGTGGTGCTGCGTCGCGGCCGCGGCGACCCGGCGCGGCTCGGTCTGGCGTCGTCGTCGGTGTGACGCGAGCGCCGCGCGCAGTTCACACCGCCGCGGTCACCACGATCTCGACCTTCCACTGCGGCTTGGCCAACGCGGCCTGAACGGTGGCGCGCGCCGGGGTGTGGCCGGGCACGACCCATTGGTCCCACACCGCGTTCATACCGGCGAAGTCGGCCATGTCGGCCAGAAAGATCTCGGCGCGCAGCACGCGGCTCTTGTCGGTGCCCGCGCGCGCCAGCACGGCGTCGATCGCCGCCAGCACCTCGCGGGTCTGGCCGGCGATGTCCACAGCGCCGCCGGTGGACACTTGACCGGCGAGGTAGGCCACGCCATTGTGCACGGCGGCCTCGCTCATGCGCGGGCCCGGTTCGATACGTTGGATCATGTCGTACGTCCCTTCTTTTTGCCGTGCTCGTGTCTGCCATGGCCATGCGCGGCGCGTGGCACCGCGGGCGCTGGCGCCTTGCGGCCCAGCTTGCTCTCGGTACCCGCCAGCAGCTTGCGGATGTTGCCGCTGTGACGCCACAACAGAAGCAGGCTCATCACGGCGATGGCAAGCGATCGGGCCGACGGTCCCCAGATCAGCAAGTCGAAGAACGGTGCGAACAACGCCGCCACGATCGACGCCAGCGAGGAATACCGGAAGAACACGGCGATCACGACCCATGTGGCGAGAGTGAACGCTCCGAGCTGCCACTCAAAGGCCAGCAGCACGCCGGCCGCAGTGGCCACGCCCTTGCCGCCCTCGAAGCGAAAGAACAGCGGCCACAAGTGGCCGAGAAACGCCGCCAGCCCGACGCACGCGATCGTGATGTCGCCGAATCCGAAGCGCGGCGACAGCCACAACGCCAGCCAGACCGGCAGGTAACCCTTCAGCGCATCGAGCGCCAGCGTGAGGATGGCCGCAGCGCGATGGCCCGATCGCAGGACGTTGGTCGCGCCGGGGTTCTTGGAGCCGTAGCTGCGCGGGTCGGCGAGACCGAAGGCCCGGCTGACGATCACCGCAAACGACAGCGAGCCGATCGCGTAGGCCGCGAGCACCGCCAGAACGTTCACCCACACCGCCATCGGCCAAGCCCCGAATCGAACGGCCGCGAGTGTACGCGTGTGGCCGACGCCGGGCCTGGGTCGCCACGCCGGGACTACACTGCCGCCCATGTCGCGTCACGGCCGCTTGAATCGCAGCATCCGCTGGGCCGCATTGCTGGCCCTGCTGCTGGCCACGCTGGCGCCCAGCGTAGCCCACGCGATGCGACACCTGCGCGGCGAGACGATGCCGTGGTCGCAGTTGTGCAGCGCCACCGGCGGCAAGCGGGTGGTGTTCGGGTGGCGAGCCGATGGTGGCGGTTCGAGCCCACGTGCCGATGCGTCCGGGCCCTGCACCGCTTGCCTGTTGCATCACGGCGGCTGGGCGTCGCCGCCCACCGCCCCGGCGATCGCGCTGCGCACCGATCTTCAGGTGTCGGTGGCCGCGCCGCGGCCGCTCCAAACGCGGCTGTCATTCGTTTGGCACCCTGCGCAGCCGCGCGCGCCGCCGACTCTGGCCTGACCCTCGCCCGTCGATCGGCGTGGTGGCGATCCGCGCGCGCCATTGCGCGCACTGGCGCCGCGCGCCGGCGTGGCAGGCGACCACCGAGTGCCACTTCGGGCCACTGCGACCCCCGGACCCAGTAATGAAGGACTTTCCGATGAATCCATCCCATCGCCTGCGATGCAGGCTCTCTGGGTTGCTGCCACTTTGCCTGGCCGCGCCGGCGCACGCCGCCTGCGGATCGGCCTCGTGCACCCTGCTCAACGACCGCTTTGCGCTGGGCACCTGGGACCACGTCGGCTGGAGCGCCGACGTCCGCGTCGAATCGGTGTCGCAAGACCGGCTGCGCAGCGGCAGCCACGCCGTCGACCCCGCGCAGGTCAGCAACGAAGATGCGCTCGAGCGCTACACGCGCAACATCAACGTGGTGACCACGCTCGAGCGCTCGTTCAACATGAACGCGTCGCTCGCGCTGCGGCTGCCGGTGGCGCGGCGCGATCACCTGCACGACCTGATCGACGAGACCAGCGGCGCGCTCGGGCCGAGCGAACGCTGGCACTTCACCCGCCTGGGCGACGTGCAGCTGCTGGCGCGCTGGCAGGACACCCGCCAGGCGCCCGACGCCAGCTGGGCCGTCACAGGCGGCCTGAAACTGCCCACCGGCAATTTCCGCGTCACCAACGCCGACGGCGTGCGCGCCGAACGCGCGCTGCAGCCCGGCACCGGCACCACCGACCTGGTGGTCGGCCTCGCCTGGCGGCGTTTGCTGACCGGCGCCGACGCGTTGAATCTGCAGGCCACCTGGGTGCAGGCCCTGAATTCGCGCGAGCAGTTCAGGCCCGGCCGGCACATCGAGCTGGCGGCCGGTTGGTCGCACGCGTTCAACCCGACTCTCAGCGCCGTGCTGCAGGCCAGCGTCGCCAGCAAGGCGCGCGACCGCGGCGCACAGGCCGAGCCCGACAACAGCGGCTCGACATTCGTGTCGGTGTCGCCGGGCCTCAACGTCGCAGTCGGTGCACAAAGCCTGATCTACGGCTTCGTGCAGGTGCCGGTCCAGCAACGCGTCAACGGCATCCAGCTGGTGCCCAAGACCAGTTTCGCGGCTGGCTACACCACGTCATTCTGATCAACTGCACAAGGAGCAATCCATGAACCTATCTCTGCGCGGCGCGGGCCTGCTGGCCGTGCTCGCATTCACCTCCGCGGCGTGGCCGCAGACCACCGTCAAGGACGCCTGGGTGCGCGGCACCGTGGCGCAACAGCAGGCCAGCGGCGCCTTCATGCAGATCACGTCGGCCAGCGGTGGAAAGCTGCTGTCGGTGAGCTCGCCAGTCGCCGGCGTGGCCGAGGTCCACGAGATGGCGATGGACGGCACCACGATGCGCATGCGCGCGGTGGGCGCGCTCGATCTGCCGGCCGGCCAGGCGATCGAGCTCAAGCCCGGCGGCTATCACGTGATGCTGATGGACCTGAAGCAGCAACTCAAGGCTGGCGACAAGGTGCCGCTGCGCCTGGTGATCGAAGGCAAGGACGGCAAGCGCGAAACGATCGAGCTGCAGGCGCCGGTGCGCGCACTGGGCGCGCCCGAGCCCAAGCACTGATCGCTACAGCGCGCAGCGCACCGGCTTGGCGCCGAGCCGCTGCACCAGCACGCCCGGCGCGAGGCCCACCAGGTAGCCGCGCCGCCCGCCGTTGATCAGGATGCGCGGCAGCTCGAGCACGCTCGCCTCGACGAACACGCGCATGGCCTTGCGCGTGCCGAACGGCGAGGTGCCGCCCACCAGGTAGCCGCTGGCGCGCTGCGCGGCCTCGGGCGTGCACGGTGCGATGCTCTTGACGCCGACCTCGCGCGCCAGGTTCTTGGTGCTGACCGATGCGTCGCCGTGCATCAGCACGAGCAACGGTTCGGCGCGCTCGTCCTGCATCACCAGCGTCTTGACCACCATGTGCTCGTCGACGCCGAGCTGGCGCGCCGACTCGGCCGTGCCGCCGCGGTCGACGTACTGGTACGCATGCTCGGTGAACGGCACGCCGTGTTCACGCAGCCACTCGGTGGCCGGCGTCGCGCTGACGTGTTTGTCCTTCTTGGCCATCGACCCGGTCACTGTGCGGGATCGCGCACTTCCCGTCGGATGGCATCGATGCCGGACAGCAGATCGGCCGACAGCGTCGTGCCCCAGACATCGAGGCACTCGTCGAGTTGCGCCAGCGACGTCACGCCGATCAAGGTGCTCGCCACCCGCCAGTTGTTGTACACGAAGGCCAGCGCCATGCGGGTCGGTGTCAGGCCGGCCTCGCGCGCCAGCGTGTTGTAGCGACGCGCGGCAGCCAGCGTTTCGGCACGCGCCCAGCGTTGCCCGCGCATGCTGGCAAATCGCGCCAGGCGGCCGAGCTGCGGCTGATCGGCGTCGAAGCCGCTGGCGTCGTACTTGCCGGTCAGCGTACCGAAGCCGAGCGGCGAGTACGCCAGCAGCGAGACGCCGGTGCGATGCATCGCCTCGTCCAAGCCGTTGTCGACCACGCGATTGACCAGCGTGTACGGATTCTGCACGCTGACAACGCGCGCCAGTCCGTGCGACTCGGCGACGCGGACGAACTCGCTCAGGCCCCACGGCGTTTCGTTGGACAGGCCGATGTGGCGCACCTTGCCGGCGCGCACCAGCGCCGTCAGCGCCTGCAGCTGGTCTTGAATCGACGTGAAGTCGCGGTCCTTGGTGGGATCGAAGTAGATCGCGCCGAACGCCGGCGCGTTGCGGTTGGGCCAGTGGATCTGGTAGAGGTCGATCACGTCGGTGCGCAGGCGGCGCAGGCTGTCGTGGCAGGCCGACGCGATGTCGGCCGGCGTCAGGTCGTTGCTGCCGTTGTGCACCCAGTCCATGCCGCGCGACGGCCCGGCCACCTTGGTGGCCAGCACCACCCGTTGCCGCACACCCGGCCGCGCCGCGAACCAGTTGCCGATGATGGTCTCGGTGGCGCCGTAGGTTTCGCGCCGCGGCGGCACCGCGTACATCTCGGCGGTGTCGATCAGCGTGATGCGGCGCTCGATCGCCCGATCCAGGATGGCGAAGGCGTCGGCCTGCGACGCCTGCTCGCCGAACGTCATGGTGCCGAGGCCGACGCGGCTGACCTGCAGCGCGCTGCCTCCGAGGGCGGTCTGTTCCATGGCATGCCCGAGGTTGGAAGGCGCGCAGTGTGCCCGATGTGGTGCACCGCTGCCGCCAGGGCGCCGGGCGACCCTGCAAGCGGACGAACTTCACAGTTCTTTGCCTGCCGGGCAGGCCGCGCCGCTTGCCAGACCGCTCGCGTGGACATATATTCCATTTCCGTAAATGGACAAACATTCCATGCAAATCTCCCATGGATAGAGCCCCCAACTTCGCCGGCGACCCCGCCGATCTCAAGGCGCGCGTGGCGCTGCGTGCGGCGCTGGCCATGCTGGTGCCGCTGGCGCGCTGGCTGGTGCACAACGGCGTGCCCTACGGCAGTTTCGCGCCGGCGTTGAAGTCGGTGTTCGTCGAGGCAGCACGCCGCGAGCTGGCCGAATCGGGCGGCAAGCAGACCGACTCGGCGCTCAGCGTGTTGTCGGGCGTGCACCGGCGCGACATCCGCAGCCTCGACGGTGACGCCCATGTGCAGGCCCAGCCCAAGGCGCCATCGGTCGCCTCGCAGGTGTTCACCCGTTGGCTGGCCGACGACGCCTTGCGCGACAAGTCCGACCAGCCGATGGTGCTGCCCAAGAGCGGCCCTGCGCCCTCGTTCGAGGCGCTGGCGCGGCAGGTGTCATCCGACGTGCATCCGCGCACCTTGCTGGCCGAGATGCAGCGGCTCGGATTGGTGCGGGTGGCAGGCGACCAGGTGCACCTGGACGCGCAGGCGTTCGTGCCGCAGCGCGGCTTCGACGACATGGTCGAGCTGTTCGCCGCCAACGTGTCGGACCACCTCGCCGCAGCCGTGCACAACCTGCGCGGCGATGGCGACAAGCTGCTCGAGCAGAGCGTGTTCGCCAGCGGCCTGTCGGTGCGTTCGACCCAGGCGCTGGGCACCCTGGCACGCCGACTCTGGCGCGGCGCCTTCCAGCAGATGGTGCGCGAGGCGACGCAACGCTATCAACAGGACAGTCACGGCGCGCAGCCGTCGATGCGCATGCGCTTCGGCGTGTACTACTACGCCGAGCCGTTGCTCGACCCGCCGACCGGCGCGCAGCGCGCTGAGGACAAGCCGCGCCTGGCCTCGCGCGTCGGCCACGCCCGTTCGGCCCGCAAGCCGACAGCAATCCCGCGTGCACGCAAGCCGGCGCGCTGAAACCGCCTTCTCGAACGAACCGACTCAACAGCATCTGGAGTGGAGAGCACCATGAGACGCAACACATCGAGCACCCCCTGGCTGGCCGCCTGCGGCACCGCACTGGCGCTGCTGCTGGCCGCCTGCGGCGGTGGCGGCATCGGATCGGGAGGCACCGGCAGCGAAATGGCGGTGGGCACCGTCGACGGCTTCGGCAGCATCTTCATCGGCGGCGACCGCTGCGACGATGTCGGAGCGCCGATCACGTTCGACACAGTGCCCGGCGGCCCCGAGCCGGCCACGGCCGACATCAAGCTCGGCCAGCGCGTCGAGGCCGACCTCGACGGCAACAGCGCGACCTGCAAGATCCTGGCGGCGCGCATCTCGCCCGAGCTGGTGGGTGTGGTCAGTGCCACCTCGCCGCTCACGGTGGCCGGTGCGCAGGTGCTCGTCAACAGCGACCCGCTGATCGGGCCGGTGACGGTGCTCGACGGCTACGACAGCGTCGCCGACATCCAGGTGGGCGACCGCGTCGAGGTGCACGGCAAGGCCGTGGCGGTGAATGGCGGCGTGGCGGTGCGCGCCACCCGCATCGAGCGCAAACCGTCGACCGACACCTGGGTGCGCGTGGCCGGCGTGGTGCAGAACCTCGACAGCAACGCGCTCACCTTCACGCTCGGTGCACTGACCGTGCACTACGGCCTTGGCACCACGATCCTGCCGCCCAACCTGGCGCTGGCCAACGGGCAGACGGTGGCCATGTGGAGCCTGGGCCCGGTGACCAACAACGCAGTCGACGCGCGCTTCATCCGCGTATTGCGGCGCAACTTCCCCAACCGCTCGGCGGTGCGCATCGAAGGCCCGGTGAGCGGCTGCGGCGGCACCAGCCCGTGCACGCAGTTCGTGATCGACGGCGTGTCGGTGGTCATCACGGCCGCCACGCAGTTCACGATCGGCACACCGGGCGACGTCGCCGACGGGCGCACGCTGCACGTGCGCGGCACCTTCGACGCCGCCAACGGCGTGCTGGTGGCCAGCGCAGTGGCGGCGCGGCAGCGCGACCCCAACGCGGGCGTGATCACGTTGATCGGCACGGTCAGCGAATTCGCCAGCGCCGGCAGCGAGACCAACTTCCGGGTGCGCGGCGTGCCGGTGAGCACCGACGCCAACACGGTCATCCAGGCCGGCTGCACGATCGACGACGGCCAGCTGGTCGGCATCGCGGGGCACATCGTGGGCTCGTCGGTGCTGGCCACTCACATCGACTGTGTCGCGCTGGCCGTGGGCACCGTGGTCGACGCCTATGGCGCCGTGCAGAACCTCGACACCGTTGCCAGCACGTTCAGGCTGACGCTGGGCCCGGTGCTGAGCAACGCCACGCTCGAGTGGGACGAGCACACCGTGTTCGGCAACGGCCTCACCGCGGCCACGCTGGCCAACGGCCAGTTCGTCGGCGTTCGCGCCGTGTTCGTCGGCAACGGACGCTTCCTGCTGCTGCGCGTGATCCTCGACGACACGCCGCCCGCGTCACCGACCGGCGGCCTGGTGTTCGGCACTTTCGGCATCGCGCACGACATCACCGCCAGCGGCCTGGCGGTCGGCCGCATTCCGATGGCCATCACCGGCAACACGGTGATCCGCGCCGGGGTCGGCAACGGCGTGGTGGTGCGCGCCTGGTTCTATCGCGACGTGATCAACCAGCGTTGGGTCGCGCTGCTGGTGCGGCCGGCGCCGTTGTATTGACGACGCAGACTCGGCGAAAGGGCCCGACACGTCGGGCCCTTTCGCTTGAACCCCCGCCGGCGTCAGAACTTGACCGACAGGCCGGCCGAGATCAGCGTCGAGTCGAACCGCTCGCCGGCGTAGGTGGCCGAGGTGCCGTCGATCTCGGTGCGGATGCTCAGGTTGGGCGTGACCTTGAAGCCCACGCCCACGCCCCACAGCAAGTGCGCGCTGGTTTCGCTGTCGCTGCCGCTCAGGCTGCCGCTGGTCAGGTTGACCTTCAACCTGTTGGAGCCCACGCCCAACCGCGCGATCAAGTCGACGCGTGAACCCAGCGGCACGTTGACTGCGCCGGCGACGCCGAACCCGGTGGTCCTGAAGTCGGCATTGACCACCCCGATGCCCGGGAATCCGACCGAGCCTCTGATGGTGCCCATGCCGTAGCCCAGCACCTCGACACCCCACAGCGGGTTGATGTTGTAGCCCGCATAGGCCTTCCAGCCGCTGTCGGACTTGTCGCAACTGATCGTGCCGCTGCAGTCGACGTTGGAGCGCGTGCTGCCACCGGACGCGCCGAGGTAGACCGTCTGCGCGCTCGCCAACGCTGCCGCCAGCGCCAAAACGCCGCCCACTACCGCATGACGTGTGTTCATCTTGGCTTCCCGGTACCCGTGCAATGAAGGAGATTTCAGTGTATGCGCGGTGCCACGCATGGGCCGCGGCAATCAGTCACGGCGTGCGCGTTGTGCTTCGAGCTTGCGCAACACCGCGCGTTGCACCTTGCCGGTGGTGGTCATCGGCAGCGCGTTGATGAACTCGATCTCCTTGGGGTATTCGTAGGGCGCGAGCTTGCCCCGCACATGGGCCTGCAGCTCGGCGACCAGCTCGGCGCTCGGGCGCATGCCCTCGGCCAGCACGACGAACGCCTTGACCAGCGCGCCGCGCTCGGCATCGGGCTTGGGCACCACCGCCGCGTTGGCCACCGCCGGGTGCTTGACCAGGCAGTTCTCCACTTCGCTGGGGCCGATGCGGTAGCCCGCAGCCTTGAACATGTCGTCGCCGCGGCCCTGGTACCAGAGGTAGCCATCGGAGTCCATCACCGCGGTGTCGCCGGTGCGGCACCAGCTGTCGTCGGGGTCGCCGGTGAACTTGGCGCGCGTGGCGGCGTCGTTGTTCCAGTAGCCGAGGAAGAACACGGGGTCGCGGTCGCCGTGCCTGTCGCGCCGGTGCACCGCCACGTCGCCGGGCGTGCCGCGCGCACACTCGCGGCCCTCGTCGTCGATCACCGCGACACGGTGGCCCGGATAGGGCCGACCCATGCTGCCGGCGCGCGCCGGCCAGCCCGCCGCGCTGCGGCCGCGGCCATCGAGCGAACGGCCGCAGTTGCCGACCAGGTAGTTGATCTCCGTCTGGCCGAACATCTCGTTGACGGTGACGCCCAGCCGCTGGCGGCAATAGTCGAACACGGCATCGCCCACCGCCTCGCCCGCGCTCATGATCGCGCGCAGACCGAGTGCATAAAGCTCGCGCGGCGCGGGCACTGCCTTCATCATCGCCTTGAGCGCGGTGGGGAACAGGAAGCTGTGCGTCACGCGGTAGCGCTCGATCAGCTCGAACGCCTTGAGCGGATCGAAGCGGCCCTGGTACGCGACGATCTCGCGGCCGAAGTACAGCGTGGGCAGCAAGGCGTCCATCAGGCCGCCGGTCCAGGCCCAGTCGGCGGGCGACCAGAACACCGCATCGTGCTGCGGGAACCAGTTCTGGCTGCACACGAATCCGGTCAGGTTGCCGATCAGGCCGCGGTGCGCAACCAGGGCGCCCTTGGGCGGCCCGGTGGTGCCGCTGGTGTAGATCAGCACGGCCGCGTCGTCGGCATGGGTGTCGACGGCGGCGAATCGTTCGGGCTGCGCGCGCAGGCCCTCGAGCCAATCGGCGTCGCCCTGCCCGCGCGCGCCGCCCACCGCCACCAAGTGTCGCAATGCCGGGCAGTCGGCACGCGCTGCCAAGACGTTGGCGATGCCGCTTTCGTCGGCGATCGCGCACACCGCGCCGCTGTCGCGCAACCGGTACTGCAGCGCGTCGACACCGAACAGCATCGACAGCGGCATCGCGATCGCGCCCAGCTGGTAAACCGCCATGTGCGCCACCGCGGTCTCGATGCGCTGTGGCATCACGATCGCCACCCGGTCGCCGCGCCGCACGCCCAGGCTGTGCAGCAGGTTGGCCGCGCGCTCGGCCTGCCGCTGCAGTTGGCCGTAGCTCACGCGCAACCGGGTGCCGTCTTCATGCTCGTAGCGGATCGCCAGCGCGTCGGGTGTGTCGCGCGCCCAGCGCGCACAGCACACCTCGGCGATGTTGAAGCGCTCGGGCACATGCCAGCGAAAGCCGCTGTACAACGCGTCATAGCGATCGGCTGCGCGCATCGGCGTGGGCCGCGATCAAGCGGCAAAGCGCTGCAGCGCCTCGCCGGTGACGCGGCAGATGCGCCAATCGGGCATCACGGTGGCGCCCATGCCTTTGTAGAAGCGGATCGCATGCTCGTTCCAGTCGAGCACGCTCCACTCGAAGCGGCCGTAGTCGCGCTGCACCGCCAGCGCACCCAGGTGCTCGAGCAGCGCACGGCCCAGTCCGCGGCCCCGATGCTCGGGTTTGACGTACAGGTCTTCGAGATACAGGCCCGGTTTGGACAGGAAGGTCGAGAAGTTGGTGAAGAACAATGCGAACGCGACGACCTCGCCCGCCACCTCGCCGACCACCGACTCCACCACTGCCTCGGGGCCGAACAGATGCGGCCGCAACGTTTCCGGCGTCACGCGCACCAGGTGGGTCAGGTGCTCGAACTCCGCCAGTTCGCCGATCAGGCCGACGATCGCCGCCAGGTCGCGCGGCTCGGCAGCGCGCAGCAGGTGCTTGTTGTTCATGCAGGCATTCTGTCACCGTGACGACGCAAGGCCGCAACCGGCTGTTCTACAGTGCGCGACCATGACCGCCAAGCCGTACGTCGCCAAGCGCCCCTCGCAGAGCCGCCATGTCGCCGTGCGCGGCCTGCGCTACCACGTCAACCTGTGGGGCAACCCGACGACGGTCACGCGCGAGCGTCCGCTGCTGGTGTGGATGCACGGCTGGATGGACGTCGGTGCGTCGCTGCAGTTCGTCGTCGACGCGATGCGACAGGACCGCGCCATCGCCGCGCCCGACTGGCGCGGCTTCGGTCGCACCGCGGTACCGCCAGGCACTGACAGCTACTGGTTCGCCGACTACCCCGGCGACCTCGACGGCCTGCTCGACGCGCTGTCGCCGTCGGCACCGGTGGATCTGGCGGGCCACAGCATGGGCGGCAACGTGGTGATGACCTATGCCGGCGCGCGCCCCGAGCGCATTCGGCGCCTGGTCAACATGGAGGGCTTCGGCCTGCCGGAGTCGCGGCCCGAACAGGCACCCGATCGCCTGCGCCAGTGGCTCGACGAATTGAAGACCCCGCAGCGCTTGAAGCCGTATGCGAGCCTGGCCGACGTGGCCGCGCGGCTGGTCAAGAACAACCCGCGCCTGAGCCACGATCGCGCCCTCTGGCTGGCGGCGCATTGGGCCGAGCGCCGTGACGATGGCCTGTGGCACATCCTCGGCGATCCGGCGCACAAGCGCGTCAACCCCTCGCTGTACCACAAGGACGAGATCCTCGAGGGCTGGAAGCGCATCGCCGCGCCCACGCTGTGGATCGAGGGCGACGAAACCGATCCCGATCGCTGGTGGGGCCACCGCTACCCGCGCAGCGAGTTCGACGCCCGCATCGCGCTCGTGCGCGACGTGCAGCGCGTGCGGCTGGCCGAGTGCGGCCACATGCTGCACTTCGATCAGCCGCAGGCCCTGGCCGCGGCGCTGGAGGCCTTCATCGATCGAGATTGATGGCACCGTTGTGCGGCGCGGCTGGCCGCATGACGAAAAAACGCCCGCGCGAGGCGGGCGTTGGTCAGCTGGCACGAGGCCGTCATTCGTTGTGGATGTCGTGGTCTTTGCGGTCGCGCAGGAACAGCGCACCGATCACCAGCGACATCACCGCCACGATGATCGGATACCACAGGCCGTAGTAGATGTCGCCCGAGGCCGCCACCATCGCGGTCGCAGTGAGCGGCAGCATGCCGCCAAACCAGCCGTTGCCGATGTGATACGGCAACGACATCGATGTGTAGCGAATGCGCGTGGGGAACAGCTCGACCAGGAACGCAGCGATCGGGCCGTAGACCATCGTCACGTAGATCAGCATGATGAACAGGATCAGCAGCGTCATGCCGTAGTTGATCTTGCCCTTGTCGGCCGGGCCCGGGTAGCCGCTGTCCTTCAGCGCCGCGGTGGCCGCCTTCTCGTCCCACGCGCCCTTGAGTTCCTTGTCGCCAATCTTCACCGCCAACGGGTCGCCGGCGGCGCCGTCGGTGGACTTGAACGACAGGCCTTGCTTGGTCAGGAAGTCCTTGGCCCTGTCGCAGTCGGAGAACTTGCTCCATGGGCCGACGAATATGTGGAAGTTGCAGGTCGTCGCCGGCGCGCTGACGCTGATCGGAGTCTTGGCCGCGTAGGTCTCGAGCGCCGGGTTGACGTAGTGCGTCAAGCCCTGGAACAGCGGGAAGTACGTGATCGCGGCGAGCAGGCATCCCGCCAGGATGATCTTCAAGCGGCCGATCCTGTCGGACAGCCAGCCGAAGAAGATGAAGAACGGCGTACCCAGCAGCAGCGACACCCCGATCAGGATATACGCCGTCACATAGTCGACCTTCAGCGTGATGATCAGGAAGAACAGCGCATAGAACTGCCCCGTGTACCAGACCACGCCCTGGCCCGCGGTGGCACCCAGCAGCGCCAGCAACACGTACTTGTTGTTGGGGTACTTCAGGAAGCTGTCGGTCAGCGGCGCCTTCGAGCCCTTGCCCTCGGACTTCATTTTCTGGAACACCGGCGATTCCTGCAGTTTCAGCCGGATGTAGACCGAGAACACCAGCAGGATCAGCGACACCAGGAAGGTGATGCGCCAGCCCCACTCGGCGAATGCCTTGGCGTCCATGTTCGTGCGGCACAGCAGAATCACCGCCAGCGAGAGGAAGAAGCCGATCGTCGCCGTGGTCTGGATCCACGCCGTGTCGTAGCCGCGCCGGTTGTTCGGCGCATGTTCGGCCACGTAGGTGGCCGCACCGCCGTATTCACCGCCCAGCGCCAGGCCCTGCAGCAACCGCAGAGTCACCAACAGGATCGGCGCCGCCCAGCCGATCGACTGGTACGTCGGCAGCAAACCGACCGCGAAGGTCGAGACACCCATCACGACGATGGTGACCAGGAAGGTGTACTTGCGCCCCACCAAATCGCCAATGCGCCCGAACACCAGTGCACCGAACGGCCGCACCAGGAAGCCCGCCGCATAGGCTGCAAAGGCCGACAGCAGGGCTGCCGTCGCATTGCCTGCCGGGAAGAAGAGCGCCGCGAAGAACGGCGCCAGCGTGGCGTACAGATAGAAGTCGTACCACTCGAAAACCGTTCCCAGCGACGACGCGAAGATGACTTTCTTCTCTTCGGTCTGGAAGTCGGGGGCCCTTTGCTTCACGTTCATCGATTCCATGCGCGCTGCCATGGGGTCTCCTCGTTGTGTGGAATGCGTTCAGCGGCCCGCGCAGGCCGCGGCCGTATGCCAATGCTAGGCAAGCCCGGGGCGCGCCTGCTATTGGGGTAGGCGCTAGGCCCGTTCGGGGTCCGTGGTAAGGGTGGTGTCAGCGTTGGACGGCGCAATTGCACCCGTCGTACCCGCTCGAGCCCAGTTGCCGCCGAGCGGCCGACGCCATCGTGACGCGGTGGTCGCTGTCAGTGGCTGATGCCCAGCGCGCGCCGGACCATGTTGGCGGCCGAGTCGCCTTTTTGCTTTTGCACGTCGTCGATGAAGCGCCTGGCGACGGCCAGCAGGTCGTCGACCGTGCTCGCCTTCTCCACGTCGAGCGTGTACTTGAAGGCCTTCATCACCCCGAGCTGTTCGCGGATTAGCTCGGTCAGGCACCCGTAGAGCTCCTTGAAGTCGAGCTTCACCGCGGGCGAGGCGGCTTCGGGTGCCGCCACAGGCGGACTCTTCGCGCCGGCAGCGGCGCGGGCCGACGACGCGCCAGCCAACGCGATGAGACCCGCCTGCAGCAAGGTGTCGACGTCTTTGGTGGTGGAACCCTTGACCATGGCCAACAGCTCGTCGGTGTTGCGCACGCCGTCGACCAACACCAGCAACGTGCGCGCGCTGCGCGGCAGTTCGACCGCGCGATCGCGCAGTTCTCGTTGCCCGGCTTCGGTCTTGATCAGAATGTTGGCCATTGTTGCCTGCGGTCCGTCTGGTCCGGGCCGCTCGTGACGGACCGCTACCCTCAGGGGTGTCGGCGAGGATACTCCGAACGGTTGCGGCCAGCCCCCCCGCCAGCGTGTCAAGGTTGACGCAACGCGTCGACCCAGGGCCCGTCCTCGGCCCGGGGCGGCGTCAGCAGGCTGACCAGCACGTTGGCGGCAAAGGCCACAGGCACCCCGAACACGCCGGCCGACTCGGCCTGGATGCCGAACCACAGGGCAGCCGCTGCCGCATCGGCGGCCGCAGCGATGCCGGCCTGGCGCGTCAGCAGGTAGTACAGCGTGGCCGCGAACCCGGCCAGCATGCCCGCGCTGGCGCCCCATCGGTTGGCTCGCTTCCAGACGACACCGAGCACCAGCGCCGGAAAGATGGTGGCCGCGGCGATCGAAAACACCGGCGTCACCAGCAACAGGATGCCGGCGGGCCGCTGCAGCGCGATGTACGCGGCCACCAGGGCCACGAACAACAGGATCACCTTCGACACCGCCACCTGCCGATCGGTGGGCGGCCCACGGTGCACGATGTTGAAGTACAGGTCGTGCGACAGCGCGTTGGCGATCGTCAGCAGCAAGCCGTCGGCGGTGGACAGCGCGGCGGCCAGGCCGCCGGCGGCGACCAGGCAGCTCACCGCGAACGGCAGGCCGCCGATCTCGGGCGCCGCCAGCACCAGGATGTCGCTGGTGATGTGCAGTTCGCCGAGCTGCAGCACGCCGTCGTGGTTGATGTCGACCACCGAGACCAGCGATGGTTCACTCTTCGACCACTCCAGGATCCAGCGCGGCAGCTCGGCGAACGAGGTGCCGACGACCGACGTCAAGACCTCGTACTTCACCAGCACGGCCAGGATCGGCGCGCACACGTAGAGCAATGCGATGAAGAACAGCGCCCAGGTCACCGAGCGCCTGGCCGCCGCCACCGTGGGCGTGGTGTAGAAGCGCGCCAGGATGTGCGGCATGCCGGCGGTGCCCGCCATCAGGCAGAACATCAGCGCCAGAAAGTCCAGGCGTGAACGCTGCGGGCCCTGGCGCTCGTTGCCACCGGGCGCGCCCTCGCGGAACAGATCTGCCTGCGGCGGCATGCCGGCCAGCGGCTGCGCACGTTCGCGGTCGATGTCGCGCGCGCGCGACCACACCTCGCGCGCGGTGGCCGCGTCCTTGGGCAGCTCTTGCACCGCGCGGCGCGCCGCGCGCGGCTCGGCGATCGAAGAGCCCTGCGCCGACGCGACGTCGAGCCGGCGCTGCAACCGCGCTCGCTCGTCGCCGAGTGAGCGCTCGACATCATGCAGACGATCCGCATAGGCCTCGGACTCGGCCCGGAAGGCCGCGATCACCTCGCGCTCGCGCGGGTCCTCGCGCAGTTCGCGCTCGCGCTCGCTGACCTTCTTCAGCTGCTGCCCGAGCGCGATCTGCGGCACCGGATTGCCGGTCTGCTTGATCGACAACCACACCACCGGCACCAGGAACGCGATCATCAGGATCAGGTACTGCGCGACTTGCGTCCAGGTGATCGCGCGCATGCCGCCGACGAACGAGCACACCAGCACGCCGCCCAGGCCGACGAAGATGCCCATCTCGAAGCCGAAGCCGGTCAGCCGCGAGGTGATCAGGCCGATGCCGTAGATCTGCGCCACCACGTACATCAGGCTGCAGCCGGCGGTGACGAGCAGCCCCACCGCGCGCGGCAGGCGGCCGCCGTAGCGCTCGCCCAGGAAATCTGGAATCGTGTACTGGCCGAACTTGCGCAGATACGGCGCGATGAAGAACGCGATCAGGCAGAAGCCGCCGGTCCACCCCAGCACGTAAGCCAGGCCGCCGAAACCGTTGGCGTACAGCAAGCCGGCCAGGCCCATGAACGAGGCCACGCTCATCCAGTCGGCGCCGATCGCCATGCCGTTGTATATCGCCGGCACGTTGCGTCCAGCCACGAAGTACTGCGCCGCTTCGTTCGTTCGGCACGCCAATCCGATGCTCGCGTACAGCACCACCGGCATCAACAGGAAGGCGCTGGCGATCCAGGTGCGACGCAGGCCCGAGCGCTCCATCACCACCATCGCGGCGGTGAACAGCAGCAGCACCAGCGCGCAGGCTACGTAACGCCGCGCCAGATGCGCGGGCCGCGCCGCCGAGGGTTCGGCCGCCGAGCCGGCGCCCATCGACGCGGCGTCAGCCGGCACGGTCGCCGCGCTGCTGCTCGAGCCGGCTGGCCCGGCGCTCGTACAACCAGGCCAGAACCACGTAGGCGAAGGGCCCGAACTGCGCCGCGATCCACACGATGGCGGGCGCCCCCGCGATCTCGAATGCCAATTGGCGCGCGAAGAACGGCGGCGCAAAGGTCAGCAGCGCCCACACGAGGGTCAGCCCCATCGCCACACGTCGCATGGCGCGCCAATGCGAATCGTTCGCCTGCGGGTCGTCGGCCGGGTCGCTCATCGATACCACCGCACCTCGGTGCGGCGCCATTGTCCACGACGCGTACGCGCGCGCCGGATCAGTCTTTCCCTTAGCGGCGAGGCGCGTCGCGTGCGAAAATCGCGCGCCCTGTCTGCAAACACCCATGGACATCGAACGCGTCAATGCCATCGGCACCCTGCTGGCCGACCTCGCCGCGCGCACCGCCGCGCTACGGGGGTATCTTTGACTACGACCGCAAATCGCTGCGCCTGAACGAAGTCAACGCCGCGCTGGAGAACCCCAAGGTCTGGGACGAGCCCAAGCGCGCGCAGGAGCTCGGCCGCGAGAAGAAGACGCTCGACACCGTGGTCGCCACCATCGACCACCTGCAGTCGCACCTGGCCGACAACGCCGAGCTCTACGAGATGGTCAAGGCCGACCAGGACATGGCGAGCCTGCAGGCGATCGAGGCCGACGCCGCCAAGCTGCGCGCGACGGTCGAGGAACTCGAGTTCCGCCGCATGTTCAGCAATCCGGCCGATCCGGCCAATTGTTTCCTCGACATCCAGGCCGGCGCCGGCGGCACCGAGGCGTGCGACTGGGCGCAGATGCTGCTGCGCCAGTACCTCAAGTACTGCGAGCGCAAGGGCTTCAAGGCCGAGCTGCTCGAGGAAAGCGCGGGCGACGTGGCCGGCATCAAGAGCGCGACGCTGAAAATCGAGGGCGACTACGCGTTCGGCCAGCTGCGCACCGAGACCGGTGTGCACCGCCTGGTGCGCAAGAGCCCGTTCGACTCCTCCGGCGGCCGCCACACGAGTTTCGCCAGCGTGTTCGTTTACCCCGAGGTCGACGACTCGATCGAGATCGAGATCAACCCGGCCGACGTGCGCATCGACACCTTCCGCGCCTCCGGCGCCGGCGGCCAGCACATCAACAAGACCGATTCAGCGGTACGCATGACGCACATCCCCACCGGCATCGTGGTGCAGTGCCAGAACGACCGCTCGCAACACCGCAACCGCGACGAGGCGTGGGCGATGCTGAAGAGCCGCCTCTACGAGCACGAGATGCGCAAGCAACGCGAGGCGCAGCAAAAGCTCGAAGACAGCAAGACCGACGTCGGCTGGGGCCACCAGATCCGCAGCTACGTGCTCGACCAGAGCCGCATCAAGGACCTGCGCACCGGTGTCGAGATCAGCAACACGCAGAAAGTGCTCGACGGCGACCTCGATGCCTTCATCGAGGCCAGCCTGAAGCAGGGCCTCTAACTCCTCCACAGGTGAATCCCATGCGCGAAGGCCAGACCCCACCGGTGCGGCGCGAAGACTACGCGCCGCCGGCGTACTGGATCCGCCGGGTCGAACTGAGCTTCGACCTCGACGCGGCCAAGACCATCGTCGGCAACAAGATGACCATCGAGCGCAACGGCGCGCTGCCCGTGCAGCCGCTGCGCCTGCACGGCGAGGGCCTGAACCTGATGCGCGTGCTGGCCGACGGCGAGAGCGTGGCCTTTCGCCACGACGAAGGCGACCTGGTGATCGACCTGCCGGCCGAGCGCGAGCGCTTCGTGCTCGAGGTTCGCAACACCTGCGCGCCCGAGGCAAACACCGAGCTGTCGGGGCTGTACACCTCCAACGGCGGCTTCTTCACGCAATGCGAGGCGCAGGGGTTTCGGCGCATCACCTACTTCCTCGATCGGCCCGACGTGATGGCCGTCTACACGGTGACGCTGCGCGCCGACCAGGCGAAGTATCCCAAGCTGCTGTGCAACGGCAACCTGGTGGCCGAGGGCCCGCTCGAGGCGGGGCGCCACTTCGCCACCTGGCACGACCCGCATCCCAAGCCGTCGTATCTGTTCGCGCTGGTGGCGGCCGACCTCGCCTGCCGCGAGCAGCGGGTGCGCTCGCGCGCGGGCAAGGATCATCTGCTGCAGGTCTACGTGCGGCGCGGCGACATGGACAAGACCGAACACGCGATGAACTCGCTGATGGCGTCGATCGCCTGGGACGAGGCACGCTTCGGCCTCACGCTGGACCTCGAGCGCTTCATGATCGTGGCGGTCGACGACTTCAACATGGGCGCGATGGAGAACAAGGGCCTGAACCTGTTCAACACCAGGTTCGTGCTGGCCAACGCCGCCACCGCCACCGACGACGACTTCTTCGACATCGAGCGCGTCATCGGCCACGAGTACTTCCACAACTGGACCGGCAACCGCGTCACCTGCCGCGACTGGTTCCAGCTGTCGTTGAAGGAAGGCCTCACGGTGTTCCGCGACCAGGAGTTCAGCATGGACATGATGGCCAGCGCATCGGCGCGCGCCATCAAGCGAATCCACGACGTGCAGTTCCTGCGCGAGGTGCAGTTCGCCGAAGACGCCGGCCCGATGGCCCATCCGGTGCGCCCCGAGGCCTACACCGCGATCGACAACTTCTACACCAGCACCGTGTACGAAAAGGGCGCCGAGGTCGTGCGCATGATGCACACGCTGGTGGGCCGCGAGGGTTTTCGCCACGGCATGGACCTGTACTTCCGGCGCCACGACGGCCAGGCCGTGACCTGCGACGATTTCGCGCAGGCGATCGCCGACGCCAACCCAGGCAGCTGGCTGGCCGAGCACCTGGAGCCGTTCAAGCGCTGGTACTCGCAGGCCGGCACGCCGGTCTTGCTGGCGCACGGCCACTACGACGCGGCCGCGCACACCTACACGCTGCGGCTCGGCCAGCGCAGCGCAGCCACGCCGGGCCAGAGCGAGAAGCTGCCGTTCGTGATTCCGGTGTCGCTGGCGCTGTTGTCGCGCCAGGGGCAACCGCTGCCGCTGCGCCTGCAGGGCGAGCCGATGGCTGGCGGCCCCTCGCGCGTGCTGGTGCTGTCGGAGGTCAGCCACGGCTTCACGTTCGTCGACGTGCCCGAGGAGCCGGTGCCCTCGCTGCTGCGCGGCTTCTCGGCGCCGGTGCAGCTCGACGACGCGCTCACCGACGCCGAGCTGCGCGTGCTGCTGATGCACGACGGCGATGCCTTCAACCGCTGGGAGGCCGGCCAGCGGCTGCTGATGCAGGCGATGATCGCGGCGCTGCACGCCGACGTGCCGCTGCAGCTTGACGCCGACACGGTGGCCGCGTTGCGCGCCGTGCTGCGCGATCCCGGGCTCGACCCCGCACTGAAAGAGCTGCTGCTGACGCCGCCCAGCGAGGCCACCGTGGCCGAGCGGGTCAGCCCGGCCGACCCGCCGCGCATCCACCTGCTGTGCGAGCAGGCGCGCGACCAGCTGGCCGTGCAACTGCTGGCCGATTGGTCATGGGCCTACGAATCGCACCTGGTGCGCGAGGGCTATCGGCCCGAGCCCGATCAGGCCGGTCGCCGCGCGCTGACCAACCTGGCGCTGGCGATGCTGGTGCGCCATGCGGTGCGCAGCGGCGACCCGGTGTGGCCCGGCCGCGCGCTGCAACGCTTCAAGGACGCGAACAACATGACCGACCGGCTCGGCGCGCTCACTGCACTGGTGGAGTCGCACAGCGAGCTGGCCGCTGCTGCGCTGCAGCGCCTGTACGAGCAGTTCGCCGACGAGCCGCTGGTGATCGACAAGTGGTTCATGCTGCAGGCCACCGCCAGCGAGCGCGAGGGCCGCGTCTTCGCGCGCGTGCGCGAGCTGATGCAGCACCGCGCGTTCACGCTCAAGAACCCCAACCGCGTGCGCAGCCTGATCAGCAGCCTGTGCCTGCGCAACCCGGGCGCCTTCCACCGCGCCGACGCGGCGGGCTATGTGTTCTGGGCCGAGCGGGTGATCGAGCTCGATGCGCTCAACCCGCAACTGGCCGCGCGCGTGGCGCGTGCACTGGACCGCTGGACGCACCTGGCCGAGCCGTATCGCAGCTCGGCGCGCGAGGCGATCGCGCGCGTGGCGCTGCGCGCCGACTTGAGCAACGACGTGCGCGAGATCATCACCAAGGCGTTGCAGGCGGCGCCCGCAACGGCGCCGCAGGCCGAGCGCATGCCGATCGAAGTGCAGCCGTGATCGCGTCGTCGCTCAGCGCTTGGCGTTGAGCACCTTGGCCACCGGCGCCGGCCGCAGGCGATAGGCGTCTGGCATGCCCGAGCCGAGCAGTGGCCGCAGATAGAGGCGAAACGCGTCGGTCACGTCGGTGCCGTTGTCGGCGATGAAGGCATCGTCCATGACCCGCGTCTTGCCCGCCACGGTGGCGAGCGGCACGAGCTCGTAGTCGGCCGAATAGAAGCCGATGCGCTTGATGGCCACCGAGCCGTCACGGTCGCCCCACATCGCGAATTGCACCGCCTTCTCGCCGACCTCGCGCGCCTCGCGCGCATCGACATCGCTGACGCAGCCGACGAAACTGCGCTGCAGGTAGCCGAAGGTGTCGCCGCGCACGCGCTTGAGGCCCGTCTTAGCCCTGATCTCCTCGCACAGCAGGTCGGCCAGCGCGCCGCTGCCCGACAGCTGCACGTTGCCGTGCGCGTCGTGTTCGAGCTGCTTGGCCAGCTGCGCCGCGATCGGCTCGCCCGAGGCGTCGTGGATGCCCTCCGACACTGCCACCACGCAGCGCCCGTAGCGCGCTTGCGTGGCCTTCACGTCGGCGAGGAACTTGTCGATCGTGAAGGTGCGCTCGGGCACGTAGATGAGGTGCGGGCCATCGTCGGGAAACTTCTTGCCCAGCGCCGAGGCCGCGGTCAGGAAGCCGGCGTGCCGGCCCATCACCACCGCCACGTAGACGCCGGGCAGCGCCGCGTTGTCGAGGTTCGCGCCGGCGAAGGCCTGGGCGACGAAACGCGCCGCCGACGGAAAGCCGGGGGTGTGGTCGTTGGCCACTAGGTCGTTGTCGATGGTCTTCGGGATGTGGATGCAGCGCAGCGCATAGTTGGCCTTCTTGGCCTCCTCGCTGACGATGCGCACGGTGTCCGACGAGTCGTTGCCGCCGATGTAGAAGAAGTACCCGATGCCGTGTGCGCGCAGCACCTCGAAGATCTGCTGGCAATACTTCAGGTCGGGCTTGTCGCGCGTCGAGCCCAGCGCCGATGCCGGCGTGGCCGCCACCAGCTCGAGGTTGTGGCTGGTTTCCTGCGTCAGGTCGACGAAGTCCTCGTTGACGATGCCGCGCACCCCGTGGCGCGCGCCGTAGATGCGCTCCACCTGGCCGAAGCGCCGGGCCTCCAGCACCACGCCGACCAGAGACTGGTTGATCACGGCCGTCGGGCCACCGCCCTGGGCGACGAGAATCTTGACTGCGGGCATCGCAGCGCTCCTGAACAATGCAACGAGCATGCATTGTGCACACCGGCGCTTCAGCGACCCGGCGCGCTCGGCACCACGCCGCTGTCGCGCAGATGCTGCAGCAGCAGCGGCACCGGGTCGGGCCTGGGCTGTTCAGGCGTGAAGAACGCACCGGCAGCGATGGCCCGCTCCAGTGCCAACTCGGTGGCCGCTTCATCGAGCTTCGGCGTGTGCTCGCCCTCCAGGCGGATCAACGACGGCCACACGATCACCGCCGCCATCACCAGCACCTGCACCGCGACGAACGGCAGCACACCCAAGTAGATGTCCGGGGTCGACACACCGGGCACATGGCGGCCCTTGGCATCGGTATGCGCATCGCTGGGCGCGACGCTGCGCAGGAAGAACAGCGCGTAGCCGAACGGTGGCGTGAGGAACGAGGTCTGCAGGTTGATGCCCACCAGCACGCCGAACCACACCAGGTCGATGCCCAGCTTGGCCGCCAGCGGCGCCAGCAACGGTATCAGGATGAACGCGATCTCGAAGAAGTCGAGGAACATCCCGAGCACGAACGTGAGCGCCGTCACCACCACCAAGAACCCGGTGGCGCCGCCGGGCAGGTGCGCGAACAGGCCCTCGACCCAGACGTTGCCGTTCACGGCCGCGAAGCTGTGGCTGAAGATCGTCGAGCCGATCAGGATGAAGATCACGAAGCAGCTCAGCTTGGCCGTGCGCAGCGCCGCACCGGCGAGCACACCGGGTGCCAGGCGGCCTTGCGCCCAGGCCAACACCACGGCGCCCACCGCGCCCATCGCACCGGCCTCGGTGGGCGTGGCCAGGCCGACGTAGATCGTGCCGAGCACCAGGAAGATCAGCACCAGCGGCGGCGCGCACGCCAGCACCGCACGCTGCATCAGCGGCGACAGCCAGCCGATGCGAAACCGCCGATCCGCCGCCGCAGCGGCGATGGCGATGAAGGCGGCAATGGCCACCGTGACGACGACGCGTTCGTCGGGCAGCGGGTCGATGGCGCGGCCCAGCGCGCGGGTCAACGCCGGATAGAGCGTCGACACCACCCAAGCGCCCGCCACGCCGGCAAACGCGAGCAAGGCCAGCGCACCGAGGCCGCCCACGCCGCTTTGGGCGGACACCACGCCGGCATCAGCGGCCTTGCCCGGCAGCCATCGTGGCCGCAGCAGCGCCAGCAACGCCACCAGCGCGGCATAGGCGACGATGATCAAGGCGGCGGGCAGCAGCGCCGCGGCGTACATCTCGCCGACGCCGCGCCCGAGTTGATCGGCCAGCACGATCAGCGACAACGACGGCGGCACGATCTGCGTCAGGCCGCCCGCCGCGGCGACGACGCCGGCGGCGATGCGCGGGTTGTAGCCCTGGCGCAGCATCGCCGGCAGCGACACGGTGCCGATCGAGATCACCGCCGCCGCCACCACGCCGGTGGTCGCGGCCAGCAACGCGCCCACCGCGATCACCGATAGCGCGAGGCCGCCGCGCAGGCCGCCGGACAACTCGCTGGCGGTGTCCAACACCTCTTCGGCGAGCCCGCTGCCGTCGAGCACCAGGCCCATGAAGGTGAAGAACGGGATCGCCAGCAGCAGCTCGCTGGCCATGATGCCGAACACGCGCAGCGGCAACGCAGTGATCAAGGCGGCGGGCATGACGTCGAGTTGCACACCCAGCCAGGCGAAGCCGAGCCCGCAACCCGCAAGGCCGAACACCACCGGCACGCCGCTGAAGAGGGCCAGCGCCAGTGCCGCGAACATCAACGGCGCGAGGTGGCCAGCCAGCCAGGCGCTCATAGCATGGCGCCCGTGGCGCCGCGCTGCGCGCTCCAGCGCCACGGCGGCAGATCGGCCTCGTCGAGTTCGGCGCGAACGAGCGCACCGCGCAGGTACGCGATGCGCCGGATCACTTCACTGAGGCACTGCAGCGCCAGCAGCGCCATGCCCAGCGGCATCGCACCCACGATCGGCCACACCGGCAGGCCGCCGGCGTTGACGTAGATCTCGCCGCTGGCCAGCCGGCGCAGGAACAGCTCGCCGGACAGCCAGCCGATCACCCCCGTCATCGGCAACGCGCAGGCGAGCAGGCCGAACACGTCGATCCATGCGCGCGTGCGCGGCGTGCAGCGACTGGACCACACGTCGACACGCACATGCTCGTTGACCAGCAGCACGTAGCCGGCGCAGCCGAGCGACGACACCGCGAACAGATGCCATTGGATCTCCAGCCAGGCGTTGGAGCTGATGCCGAAGAACTTGCGCGAGATCGCGTTGCCGGCACTGACGACGATGGCACCGATGATCGGCCACGCCATGGCGCGCCCGATGTGCCGATTCAGCATGTCGATCCAACGGGCCCCACGCAAGAGCAGATCCATCGCAGCGCCTTCGGGCAACCACCGAGCGGCGCATCATAGGCAAGCATCGGCGCGCGTGCACGGGGCGGGGCGGTCGCCGGCGCGACATCGATGCCCGGCGCGGGCGGCGACAATCACCTGCATGGGTACCCTTTACCTCGTCCGCCACGGCCAGGCCTCGTTCGGCAGCGACGACTACGATCGATTGAGCGAGCTCGGTGTGCGCCAGTGCGAGCGGTTGGGCGCCTACTTTCGCGATCGCCAGCTGAGCTTCGACGGTGTCATCACCGGCACGCTCAAGCGCCACACGCAGTCGCTGGCGGCGATCGTGCGCGGTCTGCAGTTCGAGCACGAGGCATTGGCGATGCCGGGCCTCAACGAATACGACAGCGAGGCCGTGCTGCGCGCCATCCACCCGCAGCCGCTCAAGCGCGCCGCCGATGCGCAGGAGGTGCGCCAGCATTTCAGGCTCCTGCGCGAAGGCCTGATCGCCTGGATGGAGGGCCGCAGCGAGCCCGCCGGCATGCCGAGCTTCGCGCGCTTCGAGGCCGGCGTCGTCGAGGCGCTCGATCACGTGCGGACGCGCCACGACGGCAACGTGTTGATCGTCTCCAGCGGCGGCCCGATCTCTACCGCAGTGGCGCACGTGCTCGGCGCGCCGCCGCAGGCGATGGTCGAGCTGAACCTGCGCATGCGCAACAGCGCGATCACCGAGTTCGCGTTCACGCCCAAGCGCCACGCGTTGATCACCTTCAACACGCTGCCGCACCTCGAAGGCGCCGACTACGCGCGCTGGGTCACGCACACCTGAAGGCTGGCGGCATGGCTGACGCGCGGGTCCACATCACACTCGGCGCCAGCCGTCAGGGCTTGTGGGTGCGCAGCAGCTCGCCGAACTCGGCCGCTGCGATCGGCTTGCTGAAGTAGTAGCCCTGCATCTGGTCGCAGGCGCGATCGCGCAGGAACTGCTTCTGCTCGAGGGTCTCCACACCCTCGGCCACCACCGTCAGGCTGAGCGTCTTGCCCATCGCGATGATGGCCTCGGCGATGGCCTTGTCTTCCGAGTCGTTGGGCAGCTCGCGGATGAACGAACGGTCGACCTTGAGCGTGTCGATCGGAAAGCGCTTCAACTGCGCCAGCGACGAATAGCCGGTGCCGAAGTCGTCGATCGCCAGCCGCACGCCCATGGTTTTCAGCGCGCCCAGCACCTCGAGCGCACGCTCGACGTTGTGCATCACCGAGCTCTCGGTGACCTCCAGCTCGAGCAGGTCGGGCCGCAGGCCGGTGTCGGCGAGCACGGCGCGCACTTCGGCCACCAGCTCGGGGTCGTTGAGCTGACGCGGCGATAGGTTGACCGACACACGCACCGGCGGCAGGCCCGCGTCCTGCCAGGCCACGCACTGCGCGCAGGCATTGCGCAACACCCATTTGCCGATCGCCAGGATCAGCCCGGTCTCTTCGGCCAGTGGAATGAACTTGGCCGGCGACACCGCGCCCAGCTCGGCGCTGTTCCAGCGCAGCAGCGCCTCGACGCCGGCGATGCGGTTGTTGGCCAGGTCGAGCTTGGCCTGGTAGGCGATCGTCAGCTCCTGGCGCTCGATGGCGCGGCGCAGCTGCGACTCCAGCGTCAGGCGCTCGAGCGAGATCGTCTCGAGGCGGCCGTCGTAGAACTGGAAATTGTTCTTGCCCTCTTCCTTGGCGTGGTACATCGCGATGTCGGCATGCGTCATCAACGACGACTCGTCCTGCGCGTCGTCGGGGAACACCGAGATGCCGATGCTGGCGGTGACGCGGCACTCCTGCGAGTTGATCTCGATCGGCTTGATCACCGCCGACAGCAGCTTGCGGGCGATCGTGCCGGCCTGCTCGCTGCTGCCCAGATCCTGCAGCAGCATCACGAACTCGTCGCCGCCCAGCCGCGCCACGACGTCGCTGGCGCGCAGGCTGGCTTTCAGGCGTTGCGCCACTTCGCACAGCAGCGTGTCGCCGGCCTCGTGGCCGAGGCTGTCGTTGATGAACTTGAAGCGGTCCAGATCGATGAACAACACCGCGAACTTGCGTTCATTGCGGCGCGACAGCGCGAGCACGTGGTTGAGCAGCTCGGTGAACATCACGCGGTTGGGCAGCCCCGTCAGGCTGTCGTGCGTGGCCAGGTACTGGATGCGCTCCTCGGCCTGCTTGCGCGGCGTGACGTCACGCGACACGCCGCGATAGCCGGCGAAGCGGCCGTCGTCGCTGACGAGCGGCTCGCCGCTGGCGCTGATGTGGCGCCGGTTGCCGTGACGGTCGACGTAGGCGTATTCGAAGTCGCGAAACGACTCGCGCCGTTCCAGGCGGGCGCGCAAGTCGGCCCAGCCGACCTCGCTGTCGGCACCGGGAATCTCCCACGCCAAGTGGCCGCGCAGGAGCTGCTCGTACTTGTCGCCCATGTTGCGGCCGCCGAACGCGGTGAAGCGCAGATCGGCGTCGATCTCCCAGTACCAATCGGACGACAGCTCGACCAGGTTGCGAAAACGCTGCTCGCTGCGTTGCACCGCGAACTCGGCCTGTTTGCGTGCCGAGATGTCCTGGACGATCGAAATGTCGTCCAGCGGGCGGCCTGCGGCGTCGCGTTGCACCGTGATCGTCAGGTGCACCCAGACCGCAGTGCCGTCCTTGCGCAGATAGCGCTTCTCCATCTGGAACGACTGGATCTCGCCGGCACGCAGCTGGGCGCGCACCTTGTCGGTGACGTTCTTGTCGTCGGGATGCGAGACCTGTTTGACCGTCATGCCCAGCAGCTCGTCGCGGCTGTAGCCCAGCAGGTCGCACAGCCAGCGGTTGGCATGCATGTACTGCCCGGCGTCGCTGACATGCGCGATGCCGATCGCCGCCAGCTCGATGGTGTCGGCATGGCGCTTCTCGCTCTCGCGCAGCTGCGCCTGCGCCTGTGCGCGCAGGCAGAACTGGCCGATCTGGCTGCCGATGTAGCGGGTGCAGTCCAACCACTCCGAGTCGAGCTCCTGGACGTCGCGGCTGAAGATCTCGACCACGCCCAGCACGCGCCCGGCGGCCGTGATCGGAAACGCGAACGCGCTGCGCAGCCCGGCCCGGGCCGCCAGCGGCGCACGCTTGAAGCTCGGCTCCGACACCACGTCGCGGATCCACACCGGGTCGCCGGAGACCCAGGCGCGCCGCACCAGCCCCTCGTGCGTGCCCGTGGGCCGCATCACCGGCGTGGCTTCGAGGAACGCTTTGACCGCCGCGCCCTCCTCGCCCCAGGCGCCCGCGCAGGTCAGGCCATCGGCCGACGGGGTTTCGATCCAGCAGGCCCCGCAGACCCAGCCGAGTTCCTCGCACACCACGCGCACGATGAGCGGCGCCGCCTGTTGCAGATCGGACGAGCGCGCCAAGACACCGGTGACGCCGTGCTCGATGGCCAGGCGCTGCGCATTGCGCGAACGGACCCGCGGCACGGTGCCGTAGGTGCCAAGATCGGCCAGAACCGATTCGTCAGGTGTGACTTGTTGCATGGCCGCCCGCCAGGGTTGATGGCTGGGTATCGGCAGCCCGGGCGCAGGCTTGAGGCCAGCGGCGGCGCGCCCGTGCGCATTGCGCAGCAGCGGTGCGCCAAGGGGCGCTGGCTATAATTCGCGCCCTTGCACCGAGCCGGTGTAGCTCAGTTGGTAGAGCAGCGCATTCGTAATGCGAAGGTCGACAGTTCGAGTCCGTCCACCGGCACCAATGACAAGATGCGCCAGTCACACGGCGAGGTGCGGCCATCGGCCAGCGTGCAAGCGCGAATGTAAGCAGATTCCCTGAATCACTGCCCTTCGCATCAGCCCTGGGGGGTCGCACAACTGAAACCCCCGCAGGGGAAGACTGCCTCACTGGATGACAGAGTCATGACACGCCGAGCATCATGGATGCTGCCGCGCGCGTGTCCATTGATCGCGACAATACCCTGGCCTCATCCAGCCCGCCGGCGTCGGCGGCCGGCCCGTTTGATTCGAGCAGGAAGACTCATGCCCCAGGTCACCGCTAAGTGGATCGAGCGCTTCGCCACTCACCTCATTCAGCTGCAACCGGGGCTCTGCCCACTTGACGCAGTCCGCAACGCGACTTGCGCTCACCCAGAGGCCTCGGGATTGACGCCGGAAGATGCGGCCGAGATCTACCTGGCCGCCGCACACTCGCCGGCAGAGCCGGGCGCGACCGAGTGAATCCGGCGCCGGCCCGCTTTCGGGAAGCGAAGACCAGGGGCCCATCGCTGAATTGCGTCTAGCCTGCGCGCTGGCTTCGTTGGGCCGCGCCATGAAGCCATTGACTTGAGCATGCTCAAGTCAGGGCCAGTTGCTTGCCTCACACTCAGCACCCCGTTAGGCCTTGCACAGAGGGTTATGGTGCCGGCCGCATCGGGTACCGCCTCGAGATTCCAGTCTTCAAGGCACCATGAAGACGTACCGACATCAGCATCGGGCACGGACATTCGGAGTCCGTGCGCGTCTGGTTCGTACGCTGTTCTGCTTGTTATTGGCTGCACCGTCCGCATCGACGCTTGCATTTGAAGTCGTTCCCATGGACAAGCCGAACGAGTATCTCAAGTGGGGTGCGTCGCATGTCGCGGGCACTCCTGGAGGCGTCGTGACTTGGGGCTTTCTCGCTGCAGGAACACCAGGAAGTCGCGCTTGCGGCAACTACTGCGTGGGCAACAGCGTAGACACACTGCCCAACTTCTACGCGACGCCGGAGCGCGACAATCGGACCACACCGACCACGCTGCTGAGTCTGCGGGCAGCTATCCAAGCGGCCTTCGACGCCTGGTCATCGGTGGCAGACGTGCAATTCCGGTATGTCGGGGTCGATCACTCGATGAAGCCGATCAATGACCCAACCGCGACCTCGCCTGATATTCGAATCGGCGTGTACTCCTTTGGAGGCCTGTGGTCGTACTGCCTCGCAGGAGCCGCGTTTGCCGCGCCGCCGAATGTTGGGACCGTTGCGGGCGATATCTTCCTGAACGCGAACGTTGGCTTCCAGCTATCGAGCGCACCTGACGACAGCGAACTCTCGCCGTTTCCGGCTGGGAACGGGCTTCACATGACGGACGTATACCTGCTCGCACTCCACGAAATCGGGCATGCCATCGGACTCGGTGATTCGAGCGATGCCGATTCAGTGCTGTGCGGCGGCGACCCTACGAGCGCGTCGCTGCGTCGCGAGCACCTGTGGCGCAAGCCCAGAGCTGACGATATTGCTGGCGCGCAGTTTCTCTACGGGCCTCCGAAGGGTCCGACGACTCGCGGCCCGGCCGCCGAGACTCGGTGAGTGACGATGCAGACGCTCAGACTACGCTGGTGCCATTCAGGGGCTGGTGATCGTTGAATTCACCTTGCAGGGGCTTCTCTGGCCAGCGATGTGAACGTCAATCTCAAGTGCGACGACCTAAGTGGCTCTCCTGGTGGCAAGCGCTTTGACCGAAGTGGGCACGATCGATGGGTGCTCGCGCTTCAGTTGTTCGATCGTCTCTTCCTGAGCATCCAGGATTTCCACACGCACTGGGGTGAACAGCCGGATTCGATCTGGGAAAGTCAGCATGAGCTTGCCGATGTAGCTCGTTTGTCGTGGTTTGACCTCGAAATCAATGCCCAGCGTCAGTTTCAGTTGGGGCGCAAGGAAACCGCTCGGGCTGATCTCATTCATGCTGTACCGCCCAGCGGGGAGTTTCTTGATGAAGATCGCCTCCTTGCCTGGCAGTGCCGGGATCGAGTAAGTCGTCTGGAACGGGTTGAATACCGCCTCCGAGATCGACACCGAGTACTCCAACTCACCCGCTTTGCGACCCCCCAGGAACGCCCAGCCGGATTCGTCCGCAGGGCTCTGCGCCACTGCGAGAAAGACAGACCCGATGACGATTCCTTCGTTCTCCCCCAGGCTTTGCAGTTCTTCCTTGGTAGAGGTCATCGTGGCACAACCGCAAAGCATCGCCACGGTGAGCGTCGCGACACATATGACGCATCGCGAGAGGAGGCATCTAAGTTGCATCACCCTGCTCCGGGCACTGCAAGGTGGACCACGAAGGTAACTTTAGAGGCCACCATGCATCGTTCCACCACCGGCGCAATGTCCCCCCATCTGGCCTGCGCGTCAATCCACTCAGCGGGTTAGTGATTGAGCCCGCGCATGTTCGCCCCGAACTCAAAGGGGCGTTCGCGTGACAAGGCTCACCCTGGAGCAACGTTCGACTTGCCACCTGCCCCGTCTCGGGTTTGGTCGCTCACCAGGTCAAAGCAAAGCCGGGTGTCCGGACCAGCGCGCCGATAGCGTTTAGCTGGCTATGGCTCGTGCGTCCTTGACTCGCGGGTCATGCACCCGCTTGCACTCAACTCCATGGAGCGTCCCTTGAAACTTTGCTATTCGACCTCGGCGTTGGCCCTGATCCTGGCCGCCTGCGGCACCGAGCCACCCGTTCAGACGAATGTCACTGGCGGCGCAGACGCCACTGACGTGATCTGCGCCAAAGAATATCCAATCGGTTCGCACATCCTCACGACCCGGTGCCGCGAACGCGAGCGGTCGGACTCCGATCGAAACGCGGCGGCCGATGATCGGCGCGCACAAGCTGGCAGCTCCACGCCGGCCGCCACCCAAAGAAATTAGGGCAGCAGGCACGCACAACACCTTGTCCGGGTCAACGATGTCGCCTTGAGCCTCGCTACTTAGGTGAATCGGCGCACGCGAGCTTCCTCGCCGCCCTGGCATCGAACGAGGCCCGATCGACGATGCAACGTTCGTGGCTGCCGCTGCTGATCAGATCGATGCCGTCGTGCGCTTGCAGGTCGAAGCGCAGCCGCCGCCCGACGACCTCGATCAACCGGGCCTGCACCACCACCTCAATCCCGGCGGCGTCGCCGCGCGGTGGCTGACGGCGATGTGGGTGCCCAGCGTCAACTCGCGCAGCTCGTCCAGGTGCGCGTGCACCGCGCGCATGCACGCCCACTCGAGCAGTCCCACCAGGTACCCGGTGGCAAAGACTCGCGGCATGAGGCCAAACTCCGCTGCCTCGGCGTACAGCGCGGGCACGGTCTTCGACAGCGGCACGCGAAATCGCAGCTCGTGCGCCAGGCCGGCTCTCAGGGTCGGCTTCATGGCCTGGCCCCGGTCACGCGTGGGCGTTTGGCCACCAGCGGCCAACGCCGATCGACGATGTGCCAATGGGCGTCGAACCGCTCGATTGGGTGAGTCATGACCGCTCCTCGTGCATGGCGGCCACGATAGGCGGCCCGCCGACGCAAGTCGTCAGGCAACGGTCGGGTTTCGGTCGCAGCGGCGAGCGGCGTCAGCTGCGCACGGCGCGCCGGCCGAGCAGCGTGTCGGCGCGTTGCACCAGCGCGGGGAGAACGTCATCTCGGTGCGCGACAACGGCTCGGGGTTTGACATGGCGCAGGCCGACCGTCTGTTCGTGGCCTTCCAGCGCCTGCACAGCAAGCACGACTTCGATGGCACCGGCGTCGGTCTTTCGATCGTGCGGCGGATCGTGCTGCGCCATGGCGGGCGCATCTGGGCCGAAGGCGTGCCCGGGCAAGGCGCGACGTTCTTCTTCACGCTCGACAGCACCACCGAGCCGGCGGAGCCATCCCCCCGGCTGCACTGACAGGACGGCTGAGACGCGTTTGGCCTGTCGCGGGCCACCGGGTCGTCGCCAGCGCTCGAGGGGCGCTTGTGACACGAAGACTGCAAGCGTATTGTTATCGGTTCGACATGTTGAACATCACGTGCAGCAGGTCGACCATTGCGTGAAGGAGATGAGCATGCAAGCCAGCAAGGAACAACTGCTTTGGATGTACGAGACGATGGTCGAGATCCGCCACTACGAGGAAACGATGGCCAACGTCTACCTCGAAGGCAAACTGCCGCCGAAAATACAGAAGGGCCTGGCCTTCGACATCGGGTCGGGGCCGGTGCCCGGTGAGATGCACCTGGCGGCCGGGCAGGAGCCGGTGGCGGTGGGCGTGTGCGCCCACCTGAGGAAGGAGGACACGGTGGTGGGAACCCACCGCCCGCACCACTTCGCGATCGCCAAGGGTGTGCCGCTGAACCCGATGACCGCCGAGATGTTCGGCAAGGTCACGGGCCTGGGCAAAGGCAAGGGCGGGCACATGCACCTGTTCGACCCGGAGCACAAGTTCAGCTGCAGCGGCATCATCGGCGCCAGCCTGCCGCCGGCGTGCGGCGCCGCGCTGGCCGCCAAGAAGATGGGCAAGGACTGGGTGGCTGTCGCGTTCTTCGGCGAGGGCGCGGCCAATCAGGGCTCGTTCCATGAATCGCTGAATCTCGCCGCGCTGTGGCAGCTGCCGGTGATCTTCGTCTGCGAGGACAACAAGTGGGCGATCTCGGTGCCCAAGTCGCAGGCCACGTCGGTGGAGTGGGTGGCCGACCGCGCGTCGGCCTACGGCATGCCCGGCACCCGCGTCGCGAACAACGATGCCCTCGAGGTCTTCGAGGCCGTGGGGCCCGCGGTCGAGCGCGCCCGCAGCGGCAAAGGCCCGAGCCTGATCGAAGTGAAGACCGATCGCTACCTCGGCCACTTTCAGGGCGACCCCGAGGTCTATCGCCCGAAAGACGAAGTCAGCAACCTGCGCAAGAGCGATCCGATCCCGAAGTTGGCGAGTCTGCTGAAGACCCGCCACCTGATGACCGACATCGAAGAAGGCGCCATCGGGGCGCGCGCCAAGGAGCGTGTGGCCGATGCCTTCGCCTTCGCGCGCAACAGCGCCTACCCGGCCGCGCAGGATGCGCTCAACGATGTCTTCGTCGGCGCCTGAACATTCGATATGAGGAGCACAGCATGAGCACGACCCGCACACTCACGATGGCGCAGGCGATCTCCGAGGCGGTGGCGCAGGAGATGACGCGAGACCCATCCGTCTTCGTCATGGGCGAGGACATCGGCGCCTACGGTGGCATCTTCGGTGCCACCGGTGGCCTGCTCGAGAAGTTCGGCAAGGACCGGATCATGGACACGCCGATCTCCGAGACGGCTTTCATCGGCGCCGCCACTGGCGCGGCGGCAGCCGGCATGCGACCGATCGTCGAACTGATGTTCGTCGACTTCTTCGGCGTCTGCATGGACCAGATCTACAACCACCTGGCCAAGAACACCTACATGGCCGGCGGCCACATCAAGCTGCCGGTGGTGCTGACCACCGCGATCGGCGGCGGCTACAACGACGCAGCGCAGCACTCGCAGTGCCTGTACGCGACGTTTGCGCACATGCCGGGCATCAAGGTGGTGGTGCCGTCGAACGCCCATGACGCCAAGGGCCTGATTATCCAGGCGATCCGCGACGACAACCCGGTGATGTTCATGTACCACAAGGGCATCATGGGCCTGCCGTGGATGGCTTACTTCGAGGGCAGCAGCAACGAAGTCCCGGAAGCGTCGTACACCATACCGTTCGGTCAGGCAAAGACGGTGCGCGAAGGCAAGGACCTCACCATCGTGACGATCAGCCAGATGGTGCACAAGGCATTGCTCGCCGCCGGCGAGCTGGCGAACCAAGGCGTGAGCGCCGAAGTGATCGACCTGCGAACGCTCGTTCCGCTCGATCGCCATGCGGTGCTGAAGTCGGTGGCCAAGACCGGCCGGCTGCTGATCGCCGACGAGGACTACCTGGGCTTCGGCCTGACCGGCGAGATCTCCGCCCTGGTGGCCGAGAACCTCGACACGGTAGCGCTGAAGGCGCCGGTCAAACGGCTTGCCGTGCCGAACGTGCCGATCCCGTACAGCCGGCCGCTGGAGCAGTTCGTCATCCCGCAAGTCGGCAGCATCGTCGATGCAGCACAAAAGCTGATGCAGGCCCGCGTGTCGGAAGGGGCTGCCGCGTGATCGAACTCACCCTCGGGGTCGACGCCTGGAAAGACGTCGAGCCCGGGGTCGAGGCGCTGGTGGACAAGTGGTGGGTCGCCGAGGGCGATGCGGTTCGCGCCGGCCAGGTGCTGGCCCATGTCGTGCTCGTCAAGTCGAACCAGGAGATCGTGGCGCCGGCAGACGGCAAGATCGAACAGATCCTGGTGCCGGCCAACGAGACATTCGCGCAAGGCAGGCCGATCGCGCTTCTGAAGGAGGCCACGTAAGCACGGCAGCGCAGGAACAGGCGTGGAATCGCGAGCAGCTGGCGCACGTTGTTGCGGTGCCGGGTTGCCGCGTCTGGATCTACGCGAGCGACGAATTGCCCGCGGTGGTGCTAGGTTGTTCGCAGCGCCGGCTTCGCCTTGACCTCGAACAGCGCAACGGTGGCCGGGCCGAGCTGCTTGAGCGCGATTCCGGAGGCGGCGCTGTCTTGACGGGCCCCTGGCTTGTCAGCGCTTCGGTCGTCTTGCCACCCGCGCATCCCTGGGTTTGCGACAGCCTGATCGACAGCTATCGACACCTTGCCCAGGTGCACGTCGCTGCATTGAGCGAATTCGGTGTCGCAGGCCGGGCAGTGCCGCCGCGCGAAGTGCCGCGCGCCAATGCCGCGGGTGCAACCAGGATCACGGATTGGGCGTGCTTTGGCACCTTGTCGGCCTGGGAGGTCGTGGATGCAGGCGGCCGCAAGCTGGTCGGCCTGGCACAGAGGCGGCGGACCGCGGGTGTGTTGCTGGTCGCGGGCACGCTGATCGGCCCTGCGGACTGGTGGTTGCTCTGCGACGTGATGGGCCGCCCGCAGGACGCTTCGATGCTGAGAACACACACCGCTTGCGGCCGCGAGATTGCCGGCGGCCCGATCGAACCCGAACGTTTTGCCTCAGTCTTGATGCACTCAATGACGCGGGCGCTGGCCATTGGTTAGGGAGCGCACTGTCGGCGCACCGTGCCGGCCCCGATTCATGATCGCAGCCAGCAGCCATCACCCGCGGGGTCATGACGCGGAGCACGAACGGTCCCGCACGGTCACGCGAGCAGCAGCCAGTCCTTCAAGATCCCCGCCTGCCAGATCACCGACAACCCCAACGAGCAAGAGATTGCGCCCACCAACGCAGTCAGCCGGCGATGGATGCGAGTCAGGCGCGTGGCAGACATCCGCAGCGGTACGGCGATCGCCACCGACAGCAGCGCCATGCCGACGATGGACCCGGCTCCGAACAGCGCGATTTAGCCGAGCCCGAGTGTCACCGACGGCACGGCCTGCATGCTCAAGACCACAAGGCGGCCGAGCCCGCCAGCCCATGCATCGTACCCACCGCTAGCGCGCGAATCGGCCATTGCGCGGCATGCTCGTGTCGATGGGCCGACTCGGCATGCGGCCCGTCGCCGCGATGACTGTGGACATGCACATGGCGGGTTCCGAGCGCGGCCGAGCGAGCTCTGTTGCGTGGCCAGGGTCGCCACGGCGGCCAGGTGATCGGCCTCGGTGGCGTGCTGCATGCCCAGCAGCAGGCCGACGAAGAGAATCGACAGCGTGGTCATGACAGAGCCCGTCAAGGGCTTGCGCCCTGCCGCATCCAGATCGCGTCTTCGCGTTCGAGTTCCTCGAGCCGGCTGTCGATCTCGTAGATCGTCTGGTCCAGCTCGGGCAGCATCACGTCCTGCAGCGCGCGCGCGCGGCGCACCGCGCGCCGATACTCGAGCGACAGGCGCTCCAGGTTGCCCGAGACCGCGGCGATGGGGGCCGCCGCAACCAGCAGGGCAGCAAATGCGCGGCGGCAAACCTCAGCCTCAGGCGAGCGGTCCACGGTTCCGGCCGCCTGCGCATCGCCGCCCTCGAATGTCGCCTCCTGCAGCCGCACGCCCATCAACGAGCGACCTTCGGTGCGCAGCCGCGCCGGCGACAGATCGGCGGGCGGATAGATCTGCAAGCCGTGCAGCCCGTGCCGCATCACGGCCACGCGCAGCGCGGTCAACGCGTCGTCGTGCAGTTTCAGAAACTCGCTCTGCAGTCGACTGTAGCGAGCCAGCTCGCGCAGGATCTCTCCGGCCAGCAACAGGCACTTCTCGTCGAGGAACACATATCCCTCGTGCATCGCACGCCGCTCGTCCTTCAGCTCGATGACGGCGCTGCGTGTCGCGCTGACGTCGCTCATTGCGCCCCCTTGGCCCTGCGGGCCTTCCCCCCGCATCGCTCGCGCCGCGCGCGGGACGCGCACGGCCTTCGGCCTGTCCAAGCTGACGCAGGTCGGTTTGGAGCCGCGGGCCTCAGCCTTCGGAACGGCCGTGCGGCGCTCATGACGACCCTTGGATGTGCGCAGCGATCTGCGCATCCGACAAGCGGGTCAGCTCGGTGACCGGCAGATCGGCGAGCAGAGTCCAACCCAGTGCCATGCTCTGCTCCAGCGTGCGCGCTTCGCTCTGGCTGGCCAGCTGGCCCTCGAACGCCGCGCCGAACTGCAGGTACTTGCGATCGGTGTCGGCCAGGCCCTCCTGGCCGACCACGCTGGCCAGCACCCGGGCCTGCGCCGCACGCGCGTAGGCGGCATAGAGCTGGCTGGCCAGTGCCGGATGGTCGGGGTGCGTGTACTTGCCGCCGGTGCCGTCCTTCATCAAGCGCGACAGGCTCGGCAGCACGTTCACCGGCGGGTAGATGCCGCGCCGGTCGAGGTCGCGCGACAGCACGATCTGCCCTTCGGTGATGTAGCCGGTGAGGTCGGGGATCGGGTGGCCGATGTCGTCGGCCGGCATGGTCAGGATCGACAGCTGGGTCAGCGTGCCTTCTGAGCCGCGCAGGCAGCCCGCGCGTTCGAACAGCGTGGCGAGGTCCGAGTACATGTAGCCGGGGAAGCCCTTGCGGCTGGGGATCTCGCCCTTGCTCGACGACACCTCGCGCAACGCCTCGCAGTAGTTGGTCATGTCGGTGAGGATCACCAGCACATGCTTGCCTTCGACGAAGGCCAGGTATTCGGCCGCGCTGAGCGCGAAGCGCGGCGTCAGCAGGCGCTGCGTGCTCGAGTCGCTGGCCAGGTTCAGGAACAGCGCGGTGCGCTCCAGCGCGCCGCTCTTTTCGAGGCTGCGTCGGAAGAACTCGGCGCTGTCGTAGGGCACGCCGATGCCGGCGAACACGATCACGAAGTCGTCGCCGGAGCCATGTCGCAAGCGCGCGTGGCCGGCGATCTCCACCGCCAGCCGGTCGTGCGGCAGGCCGCCGCCCGAGAACAACGGCAGCTTCTGGCCGCGCACCAGGCTGTTCATCAGATCCAACGTCGTGATGCCGGTCTCGATGAAATCGCGTGGCATCGCACGGGCCACCGGATTCATCGGCAGCCCCTCGATCGGCACCCTGCGGTGCGCGGCCACCGGCGGCCCGCCGTCGATGACCTGGCCGACGCCGTTGAAGACGCGCCCGAGAATGCCGGGGCCGAGAGCGAAGTTCATCGGTTCGCCGAGAAAGCGCACGACGGTGCCTTCGAGCGACAGCCCGCTGGTGGCCTCGAGCACCTCGATCGTCATGAACTGCTCGTCGATCGCCGCGATGCGACCGAGCCTGGCGCGGCCATCGCTGCCGCGCACCTCCACCGCGTCGGCCAGGCCGACGTCGAGCGTGCGCCGCAGGAACAGCAGCGGGCCTTCCAGGCGCGTGGCGGCGTCTTCAACCGTGAGCCGCATCGCGAGGCTCCGTGGCGGCGGTGAACTGCGCGAAGTCGCGCTCCATGCGCATCTGCAATTCGGCCAGGCGCGGCAATTCGTGGTCGGCGATGTCCTCGCCCATGCGCTGCAGCGCTCGCATGGAGCCGACGGCCGCGATGCGCTCGGGCGAAGCGCCTGCTGCGAGCGCGCTCTCGGCGAGGTCGATGAAGCGGCCGAGCAGCCGCATCATCGCGCCCTGGCGCGCCGGGCTGCACACGCGGTCGACCTCGGAGAACGCCGACTGGCGCAGGAACGCCTCGTTGACGAGCTCGGCGCACAGCAGCGTGAGCTGCTGCCGCGCGGGCAGCGCATCCTTGCCGATGATGCGCGCCATGCGTTCGAGCTGCGCCTGCTCATCGAGCAGCGTCAGAAAACGCCGGCGCAACTGGAGCCACTGGCCGTTGCCCTGCGCGCCCCACCAGGGCGCGAACTCACGCGCGTCCTCGGCGTACGACTGCAGCGGGTGGATCGCGGGGTAGAAGCGCGCCTGTGCGCGCTTGACATCGAGGGCCCAGAAGGCTTTCACATAACGTTTGGTGTGGCTCGTCACCGGCTCGGAAAAGTCGCCCGACGGCGGGCTGATCGCGCCCATCACGGTCACCGAGCCGGTGCTGCCGGCCAGCGTCTCGACCAGCGCGGCGCGCTCGTAGAAGTCGGCCAGCCGGCTCGACAGGTAGGCCGGGTAGCCGCCTTCGCCCGGCAGCTCGCCGAAGCGGCCCGACACCTCGCGCAGCGCCTCGGCCCAGCGGCTGGTGGAGTCGGCCATCAGCGCCACGTGCAGACCCTGGTCGCGAAAGTACTCGGCCACCGTGATCGCGCAGTAGATGCTCGCCTCGCGCGCCGCCACCGGCATGTTGGAGGTGTTGGCGATGATCACCGTGCGCTCCATCAGCGGCCGCCCCGTGCGTGGGTCCGTGAGCTGCGGGAACTCGTCGAGCACGCCGGCCATCTCGTTGCCGCGCTCGCCGCAGCCGAGGTAGACGATGACGTCGGCATTGCAGCCTTTGGCCAGCGCCTCGAGCAGCACGGTCTTGCCGGTGCCGAAGCCGCCGGGAATCGCCGCCTTGCCGCCCTGCGCCACCGGGAACAGGCTGTCGAGGATGCGTTGGCCGGTGACCAGCGGCACCTGCGTCGGTACGCGGCGCGTCACCGGCCTGGGCAAGCGCACCGGCCAGATATGGCTCATCGCGAGTTCGCGCAACCCGCCGTTGCCCTGACGCACGACGCACACCGCGGCATCGTCGGCGTAGACGCCGGGCGCCACCACCGACTCGACGATGCCGCTGACGTCGGGCGGCGCCAGGCAGCGTTGTGCGCGACCGGCAGCGCTCTGGGGATCGCCGGCCTCGCCGATCACCGCGCCCGGCGCCAGCAGTGCACCGACAGAGATGCTAGGCTCGAACCGCATGCGGGCGGTGGCAGGCTTGCGCAGGCCCGGCTGCACGAACGCCATGTCGGTGCCAGACAGCGGGCGCAACAGGCCGTCGAAGATGCGGCCCAGCAAGCCGGGGCCCAGGCGGATCGCCAACGGCTGCCCGTCGCCGTGCACCTCGGTGCCGGGACGCAGACCGGTCGTGTCCTCGTAAACCTGCACCACGATCCGGTCATCGTGGATGCGGACCACCTCGCCCAGCAGCGCCTGCGGCCCGACGCGCACCGACTCGCGCAGCGAGAACGGCCCGCGCTTGACGGCGTGCAGCACCGGGCCGCCAATCCAGCGCACGATGGCCAGGCTCATCGCGGTGACTCCAGCTGGTGCAGCAGCCGCGCCTCGAGCTCTGCGCGATCGGCGAGCAGGCCGTCGAGCGTGCCGTCGACGACATTGCCGTCGCAGACGATCTTGAGCCCGGCAGCGATCGACGCATCGGACTCGAATCGCGGCGTCACGCCTGATGCAGCGGCCAGCCGCTCCGCCAGCGCATGGCGTTCGGCCGACGGCCAATCGGGCGCGTGCACGATGCGCCAGGTGCCGCGCGGCATCCGTGCCTGCGCCGAGGCCAGCACCTGGCTCACCCAGGCCAAGCGTGCAGCGCCTTGCTGCCACAGCGAATGCAGTTCAGCCGGCAATCGCTGCCATGCCAGGCGCAGCAGCGCTGCGGCGTGCTGCTGTTCGTGCAATCGGCGATGGGTGGCCAGCCGAGCCTGCGCGGCGGTGATCTGCTCGCGCCGCCGCTCGCGCTGCTCGCCGAACGCCTGGCGCATGCGTGCGCGCGCCAGCGCATGCGCCTGGGCCCGTGCCACCGCCGCACGGCCGCGCGCCTCGCCGAGGATCTGCTCGCATTGCCGCGCGCGGTCGTTCTCGATCATCTCGAGCAACGCGCGTTTCGGCTGCTCGATGCGCTGCCTGGTCTCGATCGAGAGCACTGCGGTCATGCCTCGAGCCCCAGTTGGCCGCGCAGGCGCGTGGCGAGATCCGGCAGCGGCACCCCGCCCTGCGCATCAGGCACGATCAGCACCAGCGGCGTCAGTGCCGACAACCGCTCGCGCATCAGCGCATCGTGAATGCCGGCCGCGACAGCCGCGGACACCAGAACCAATGGCGCCTGCGAACAGGCCCATTGCAGCGCCGCGGCTTCCTCGCCCGCGCCAGGCGTGCGGACCCGTGCGCCCGCGAGTCGGTAGCCGGCCGCGCTGACCTCATCGCCCAGGTAGATGGGCGCGCTCATCGTGCGGTGCTCATGTCGCCCCCCTTGGCCCTGCGGGCCGTCCCCCGGCATGGCTCGCGCCGCGCGCGGGACGCGCACGGCCTTCGGCCTGTCCAAGCCGACGCAAGTCGGCTTGGAGCCGCGGGCCTCAGCCTTCGGAGCGGCCGTGCGGTGCTCATCACCCAAGCCGGTTGAGCATCAGGATCGAGACGATCAGCCCGTAGATCGCGATCCCTTCGGCGAGGCCGATCAGGATCAGCAGGCGGCCGAACAGCTCGGGCCTTTCCGCCAGCGCACCGACGGCTGCGGTGCCGACCTTGGCCACCGCAAAGCCCGCACCCAACGACGACAAGCCCGTGGCCAGCGCCGCACCGATGAAGACCCAACTGGCATCCACGCCGGCGAGCCTGGCCGCGGCGTTGGTGTCGGAGGCCGCCCAGGCGTGCGGCGTCCACAGCAGCAGCGCCGTCGACACCAGCCCGAACAACACGGTCAACGCGATCAGCGCGATCGGAACACCCAGCGATTTGTTCATCTAGTTCTCCTGGTGGATGGATGGCGGAGCAGGCAACGGCTGGAAAGCCCGCCCCTGCCCTTGCATGAAGCGGGTGAAGAATTCGAACAGCACGAGCCGCGTGGTCTGGATCGACACCACCAGCGCCTCCAGCACGATCACCACCACGTTGCCGAGCACCAGCACCAGCGCCTTCGCGACGCTGCTGTCGGCGGCATCCATCAGCGCGACGATCGCCGACGACAGGCCGGCGTGTGCGAGCGCGAACGCGCCCACGCGCGCGAAGGACAACGTGTTGACCCCGATCTGCAGCGTCTTCTCGATCAGCTCGCCGATGGCACTCAGACCGGCGGCCAGGTGGCGGGCGTGCACCATGTGCCCGACGCAGAAGTACAGCGCGCCGAGAGCAGCCGCCCCCAGCGCCGCCGGCGCGACGAAGGCCGCCAGCAAGGCGAGGTAGACGACGATCAGCGCCGCGTCGGTCAGCAGCCAGAGCCGCCACTGCCCGCGCCACCACGCCTCGAGCGCATTCAAGCCCAACCCCAGGGTCAGCAGCACCGCGCCGCCGACCAGCGGCACCAGCAGCACCGTCAACGGCGCATCCAGCGGGTGCAGCCACAATGCGGGCAGCAGTCTGTGCAGACCGAACACGCCGCCGAACACAAAACCGAAAGCGGATGCCGACAGCCCGCCGACCATCAGCAGGCGGGCGATCACATATCGCTTGCGCAGCCACCAGCCGGCCACCGCGATCACCAGCCCCTGGCCGACATCGCCGAACATGTAGCCGAACATCAGCGGCACCGCGATCGCCAGCAGCTGGCTGGGGTCGGCTTCGCTCGACGACGGCATGCCGAGCGCGCGGCTGAAGACCTCGAACGGCCGTGCCCAGCGCGGGTTGCTCAGCAGCAGCGGTGCGCGCATGTTCACCGGCGGCGTCGCGAAGTGCAGCAGCGCGCGCGCGCCGGCGTCGTGCAGCGCGCGCTCGAGGCTGTCGCCCCGCAGGTCGCTGGACCAGCCGGTGATCCAGCACAGCAGCTCGCTGGCCTCGAGCGCGCGCACGTTGCGCATCACCCATTGCAGGCGATTGGCATCGCCGAGCGCGCGCGGCAGGTCGTGGCGGCGGTGCAGCGACGCCAATGCGGAGCGCAGATCGTTCGCTTCCTTGTCGATGGCCGCCAGGCGCGCGGCGACGTGGGCCTGATTGCTCCCGGCATCGGCGTGCAGCCAGCTCGGCACCTCGTGCACGCTGCCCTTGAGCGTGGCCACCGTCTGCGCCATCGACTGCAACGCCTCGGGACGCCCGACGACGAGCAGGTGGGGTGCATCGTTGATCGGCACGCTGCCGGCCACCGTCTCGAGCCCGTCTTCATCGGCGATCGGCAACGCCTGCTCGGGTGCCGTGCCTGGCGGCAGCACGAACAGGCGCGCGCGCAACCACGGCCCGGCGCCGGCCAGGTCGGAGGGTGCCAGCGAGCGCAAGTCCAGCGCGCGCAGCACGCGCTCCCACAGTTGCAACTCGCTGCGCTCGGCTTCGCGGCGCTGCAAAGTCTGGATCGACGGTTCGGCGTCCTGGGCCCAGGCCCGGATGGTGGCCAGGCAGCGCTGCAACGTGGCCAGCGGCGCTTCAGGGAAAGTCGACGGCCGGCACGACTCGGAGGCGGGCCAGTAGGCGTGATATCGCGCCGACAGGTCGGCGTATTGCGCCAGCAGCGGCATCAGATCGCGCAGCGCCGCCGGCAGCCCGGCGCGGGGGCGCGCCTCGAGCTCCACCGCACCGGTGCGCGCCAGGGCCTCGAGCACCAGGGTCGCGTCGTCGCGCGCCGCGAGGATCTCGAACCAGCGGGCCGGGCGTGGGCGCAGCATCACGCCACCTGCCAGCCCGGGAACAGCAGGCGCCGCAGCAGCTCGGCGCGCAGCCGTTCCAGATCGAGTGCACACAGCGCCAGGTCGATGAACGCCAGCGCGGGCTGCAACGCCGCACGACGAAACAGCAGCGACAGACGTGCGCGCAGCGCGGCTCGCAGCAGCCGGCCTTCGCCGGGGGCGGCCTCGACGAACACCTGGCGATGGTCGCGCAGCACCTGCACCAGCTGGTGCAGCGAGCCGGCGGCATCGCCCAGCGGTTGCGGCAGGCGGCGTTGCCATTCGTGATACCAGACGCGCCCGAAGGACTGCGGCGTCGACCACGCGCTGGCCAGTGCCGCGAACGGCCCCGCTGCCAGCACCGCAGCGCGCGCCGGCGGCGGCGCGGCGCACAGCTCGCGCCATGTGGCGTCGTCGTGCAACCAGGCAGCGGGCTCGCCGCCGCGCGCCAGATGCTGCAGCAGCGCGAGATCTGGCAGCACTTGGCACCACTGCAGCCCGGGCTGCCACGACGGCGGCAGCCACGCCGCGCGCTCGTCGATCAGCGCACGCCAATGGCCGCGCAGGGCCGCTTCGACCTGATGCACCGAACTGTCCGCCGTGATGCCGCCCAGCCACGGCCGCAGCGTGCTGCCCTGCACCCCTTCGAGCAGCGGCGCGAACTCACGAATCACTTCGATGCGCCGCCAGGCGGCTCCGTCGGCGCGTTGACCATGGCGCGCGTGCAGCCGCGCATGCGCATACTCGAGGCTGCCGCACTCGATCACGGCCGCGTTCCAATCAGGTTGCGCGCAAGGGCGCACACCGCGCGCTGCAAGGCCGCCGTCTCCTCGCCGGTGAGCGGCCGCGCGATGTCCAGCTGCGTGGCCTGCGCATCGAATGCCGCCAGTTGCGCAGACAGTTCGCGCGCGAAGGCGTCGGCCACCGCGCGGGCTCGGCGCTCGGTGCGTTCGGCCACCCTGCGCGCCGCGGCGCGAGCGCTCTCGTCGATCGCGTTCACCTCGAGCCGTGCCTGGCCGATCGCCTCGCGCGCCTCGCGCTCGGCCGCCAGCACCTCGGCGATCGCCGCTTGCACCGTGTCGTTGAGCGCGCAGGCCTGGGCATCGGCTTCCAGCCACGCACCTGCAGATCCGACGACGCGCCCGTTCATTGCGGGCCCAGTATTGCGACTTCGGTGGACACCGCGTATTGAGCGACCTCAAGGGCGCGGGCTTCGCATCATGCGCCGCGCCACAGGGCCCGCTGCGCTACAGCCGCGCGATGCGTCCTTCGTCGATCAGCGGCGTGTACAGCACGAGGTCCGAGCGCATGCGCTCGCGCAGCGCCTCGGGCGTCGACGGCGTGATCTCGAAGCCGGCTTGATCGGCGCGGCCGCGCACCTCGGGCGTTGCAAGCGCGGCAGCGATGTCGCGCTGCAATTGCGCCACCACCGGCGCTGGCGTGCCGGCCACGGTCACCAGCGCCGCCCAAGGGTGCATCTCGACGGGCGGAGCGCCGGCTTCGGCCAGGGTCGCGATCTCGAGGTGGCTCGCCAGCCGCGTCTTGGCCGCCACGGCCAGCGGCCGCAGTCGACCACTGGCCATCAGGCCGGCGACCGTGTGGATGCCGATGGCGGTGAAGTCGACTTCGCTGGCGATCACGGCCGCGAGCATCGCGCCGGCGTCCTTGAACGGGACGTGCAACATCCGCACGCCGGCCGCGCGGGCGAGCGTCTCCACCGCCACATGGCTGGCATGACCGTTGCCGAGCGTGGCGTAGCTGACGCTGCCGGGCGCGCGCCGCGCGGCGTCGAGCAGTTCGGCGATGCCGCGAAACCGGCTCGCGCCACCGACCCAGAGCACGAACGTGGCGCGAAACAGCAGCGTCAGCGGGATCAGGTCGCGCACCGGGTCGTACGGCAGTGACGCATGCAGCAACGGATTCACGACCAGCGTCGCGGTATCGGCAAGGAACAGCGTGTGACCGTCCGCGGCGACCTGCCGCACCTCGCCGAAGGCGACGATCCCCGACGCGCCGGGCTTGTTGTCGACGACCACCGGCTGATTCCACTGCAGCGCCAGTCGCTCTGCGACGCTGCGCACCACCACGTCGGGGCCCACACCGACCGAGTAGGGAACCACCACGCGGACCGCGCGTGACGGGAATGGCGCCGCGGCTCCAGCCGCCAACGGACGGCCGGGGCTGATGGCACCCGCCCAAGCGGCCAGCACCGTGAGTAGGCTGCGGCGCCGCAGGCCCGGCCTAGCCATCGACCCGTTCCTGTTCACCGCTCGCGGCGTCGCAGCGGGTCGACCGGGCACGACGATCGAGCGTGGTGCGCATGCATCGGCGATCGAGTGAGCGTCATGTCGGGCCTGATCGAGATCGGCATTGAGCCACCGTCGCCAGGCGCCAAGCTTGATCGCGGGCAAGGGAGCAGGTGCCGCCCGCGCAAGGGCTGCATCGATGCGCGTTGATGAGGGTCATACCGGGCGCGGGCGCAACGCGCGATCCTGCACACTCGTACGCCAGGGGATCCAGACATGTCGACGCCGCGCAAGCTCTACATCGTTCCGACCGACCGCTGGTACATCGAACGCACGGTTTGGCTGATTGCCGGCGTCGTGCTGCTGGCGGGTACCGCGCTGGCGCTGTTCGTTCATCCGCTGTGGGTGCTGGCCATTGTCGCCACCGGTGCCTCCTCGATCGTGGTGGCGCTCACCGGCTTTTGCGTGGTCGGCAACATCCTGGCCCGCCTCGGGTTCGAGCCGGCGCTGGCGCGGCGCGGATGGCTGCCTGGCGACCTGTACGTCATGCAGACGGATCAGTGGTTTCTCGAGCGGCGCATCTATCTGGTGGTCGGCATCAACCTGATCGCGGCGTCCACGCTGTCGCTGCTGCACAGCCCCTGGTGGCTGGCGTTCACAGGGTTTGTCGGCGGCGCGATGGTCTGGTTCGCCGCGACGGGCTTCTGCATCATGGCCAACGGCCTGTACTGGCTCGGTGCGCAACCGCGCCTGGCCCCGGGGCCAGCCAAGGGGCATGCGGGCGAGCCGTCGCGCGGTGGTTCGGCGGTGGCCTGAGCGACCTCGCCGGCCGGTGGTGCAGACCGGCGCCGACTTGCTACTTCGGCGACAGCACGAAGTCGGCAACGGATTTCAGATCGACGTCGCTGGCGGCGAGCTTGTCGTGACCCTCGCTGCCACCGGTCTTCAGCATCTGGACCAGCTTGGCCGAGGCGTCGGCCTGGCCGGCGTACTTCTCGGCGATCGATGCGAATGAGGGCGCCTTGGCCGTCGTCTTGGCCGTATGGCACCGACCGCACTTGTTCTTTGCGATCAACTCTTCGGGTGAGGCGGCGCCAGCGGCACTGATCATCGCAAGGCCAGCGATGGCGGCTGCCAGCGTGTACAGAGACTTCATGTCGACCTCATTCGATGAACAAGACACGATCGCCCGAAGCGCGCGCGATCAACCTGCGATGACCGGCCCACTTCACCGACGGCCCGATTGTTCGCCCGCCGCACCCGCGGGCAGCTGACGCGCGTCAAGCCGGCGATGGCGACAGCGCTGGCGCGGCGCTACGCGGTGCACGCCACCGACCGAACGGGCGCGTGGCCGTGCCGCAGCGATCAGACGAGCAGGAACGCGACACTCAGCAGCACTGCGAACGACACCTGGAACCTGGCCGTGCGTGCGAGCAGCGCATTGAACGCGGGGCCTGGCGGCTCGCGCCAGAAGCGGCGCACCAGGCCGACGGCCATGGGCAGCGACAACACCGGCAACAGCAGCGACATGCCGATGCGCGTCCGCGCCGCCAGTGCGGCCAGCAGAACGAACGGCCCGAGCATCAGCACCGCATACTCCCAGCGGCTGAACGCGCGTCCGAGGCAAACGGCCAGGGTTCGCTTGCCGACCTTGGCGTCGGGATCGAGGTCGCGGTAGTTGTTGACCACCAGCACCGCCGTGGCCGGAAAGCCGACCATGGTCGCCGCGATCAGCGCGCCGCCGTTCAGCCACCCGGTCTGCAGGTAATAGGTGCCGCCGACCGCGACCAGCCCGAAGAACAGCCACACGACGACGTCACCGAACGGCGTGTAGGAAATCGGCCGCGGGCCACCGGAATAGCCCGTCGCCGCCGCCGCGGCGGCGACGCCCGCGACCAGGATCGGCCAGCCGCCGCGCCACGCCAGCACCAGCCCGATCACCGTGGCCAGCACGAAGCAGGTCCGCGAGGCCCGGCGCACCTGGGCAGGGGTCAACAAGCCCAATGCCGTGGCGCGTGGCAAGCCGAGTCGTCCGGCGCGGTCGGTGCCGCGCTCGGAGTCGCTGACGTCGTTGTCGAGGTTGGTGCCCGTCTGCAACAGCAATGCGCCGAGCGCGCACAGCAGCATCAGCATGACATCGATGCGGCCGGTCTCGGCCCACGCCAGCGCGCAGCCCACCAGCACCGGGTTGATGCTGATGGTCAGCGTGTGCGGCCTGGAAGCCATGGCCCATGCCCGCAGCAACGCCGCCAAGCGCACCCTCCTTACCAAGCCATCCATGACCGCGTGGAGTCTAGTCGCGTGGCGCCATCGATCGACGACGTCGCCCGACGAGGCTCGCAGCGACGCTGCTTGGTTCGACCACTGCGCCGCCCGTCCCTGGGCTCGCTTCCTGTCGAGCGGACGCACCTACTACCGGCGAATGTGGTGGGGCCATCGTTTGGCCACGACTTCTTCGCGATGGGCGTGCTGGGCCAGCATGTCTGCGTGTCGCCGGACACGGCGAGCGTGATCGTGCGGCTGTCGCGTCGCTTTCCGCCGGGCCTATGGTGGCCGCCGATCCTGCGAGCCATCGCGGTTGCGGCGAGCGCAGCATCGTCGTCTTGACGCGCTGGCCCGCCCGTATCGGACGCGGCCGCGGCGATTGAACCGGGTGTTGATCGACCTCAAGAGCGGCGCCACGAGATGCGGGGAGCATCCTCCATCGGCATCGGCCAGGAGTGCGCGTGATGAACAACGTGCTGGTACCCATCGACGGCTCCGCTGCGGCACTGCGAGCGCTGGAACACGCGGTGCAGGTGCTCCGCGTGCATCCCGGCGCGCGCGTTCATGTGCTCAATGTTCAGCCGCCCAAGATCCATGCCTGGCCCAGCCCATTGGTGTCGCCGGACATGATCAACGCCGAGCTGCGCAAGGACGGCCAGCGGCTGCTGGTGCAGGCCGAGGAGATGGCGCGCGCCGCGGGCGTCGGTTGCTCGGCGCACGTGAGCATCGGGCTGCCGGCCGAGGAGATCATGGACTACGCGGGCCGCAACGCATGCGACGGCATCTGGATGGGCACCCGGGGTCTGAGTGCCGTGAGCGGACTCGTGCTCGGATCAGTCGCGCAGCGGGTCGTTCACCTGGCGCAAGTGCCCGTCACCTTGGTCAAGTGACGAGCCGCTGCTTGAACGCAATCAGCTGCGCTGCACGCAGCACATTGGCCCGTGGTGGATTCACTCGTCCGGCACCGGGCGCATCGGCGTATGCTCCTTGTCCGATTCAAGCGAGGACCGATCATGACGCTGTGCCCGATCGCAATCGTTGCCGGCTGCAAGAAGTGCCCAGCCTACTCCGTGTGCCCGCTCAAGACGGTGCTCGGCGACGAGCCGAAGCCGCCTGAGGCGAAGGCGGCCGAGCCCAAGAAGAAATAGTGGCACCGAGCGCCGCCGCGATAGCGACGCCGCCTTGATTCGGCTGCAAGAAAGAAAAAAGCCCGACTCTCGTCGGGCCGTTCGTGCCCTGGAATCGGGCTGCTGCGGTCAGCCCGCCTGCACGTCGATGCGCCGCGGCTGCGCATAGGCCTGCTTGGGAATGCGCAGGGTCAGCACGCCGTCTTTCAGGCTGGCGTCGATGCGTGCGCTGTCGAGCTCGCGGCTGAGCGTGAACGTGCGGCGATAACGCGGCACGCGCACCTCGGCGTACACCGCCTCCAGCGCTTCGGGCGTCAGCGCACGCACACGACCTTCGATCGACAGCGCGTCGCCCTCGATCTTCAGCTCAAGCTGCTCGCGCGGCACGCCGGGCATATCCGCCAGCAGCGTGATGCCGGCATCGTCCTCGTACACGTCCACCGCCGGCAGCACCGCGCGTTGCGGGGCTTGCTCTTGAGTGGCCACAGTCGATTGTTTGTCGCTCATGTCGTCTCTCCTCGTCGGGTCGCGCGTCACTGCACCGTGATGCGCTTGGGTTGCGTCGCCTCGCGCCGCGCGATGCTGATCTGCAGCACGCCGTCCGTGTAGCTGGCCTTCACGTGTGCCGGATCCACGTCGTCGGGCAACGCGACCGCACGGGCGAACCGGCCCGCGCTGCGCTCACGTGCATAGACGTTGACCTTGCCGCGCTCGGCCTGTGGCAGCGTCGAAGCACGTTCGCCCGCGATGCGCAGCACGCCGCGGTCGAGGGTGACTTCGACCTTGGATGCGTCCAGGCCCGGCGCGAAGGCATATACCTCGACGCTGGTGGACGTGCGCCCGATGTTGATCGCCGGCAGGCTGCCGGCAGCCACCGAGCGAATGCTGCTCGGCAACGCAGACACACCGAACGCGTCGTCAAGCTCACGACGCAGACGCTCGAATTCGCCGAACAGACTGTTCGGATGGTTCAGCAACGATTCGTACATGGCATGGCCTCCGTTCAGGGATGAACACCGGCTCCACTCGACAACGAGCGCGTCCGGCATGGCCACGAGATGGGACCGGTCCGCACCGATTTCAAGAGCCCCCTGGCGGCTCCCCGCGAGTCGCGTTTGTCGGCAATCAAACCGCGGCGCCGAGCCGATAGACTGCGCCCCGGCTTTTGCACCGTCGTGGCACGGGCCCCCTCACGTTGTCGACACCCAACCTGTACGAGCGCATCCAGCGCCGGCTTCGCCAGTTCGGCCCCGGCCTGATCACCGGTGCCGCCGACGACGATCCCAGCGGCATCGCCACCTATTCGCAGGCCGGTGCGCGCTTCGGCGTGTCGATGCTGTGGACGGTGGTGGTCACGCCTGGCCGCGATGGCCGAGGCGTTGCGCCTGCTGGTGGGCGGCTCGGCCCACGTCTATGCGGTGACCTTCGGGCTGACCTGCCTGGTGCTGCAGGTCTTCCTGCCCTACCAGCGCTACGTGCGCTGGCTCAAGTGGCTGACGATGGCGCTGCTGGCCTACGTGGGCGTGGCCTTCACGCTGCACCTGAACTGGTGGCAGATCGCGCGCTCGGCCGTCTGGCCGTCATTGCCCGAGGGGCACGAGATGCTGCTGACGATCGTGGCCGTGTTCGGCACCACCATCAGCCCGTATCTGTTCTTCTGGCAGGCCGCGCAGGAGATGGAAGACATCCGCGACCGGGCGGACGTTCCGCACACCGCGGCCGAGGTGCGACACCATCTGCGGCGCATCAAGATCGACACGTTCGTCGGCATGACGTTTTCCAACCTGATCGCGTTCTTCATCATCCTCAGCACGGCGGTGACGCTGCACCAAGCGGGCGTGCTCGAGATCGAAACCTCGGCACAGGCCGCCGAGGCGCTGCGGCCGCTGGCCGGAGAGCTGACGTTCCTGCTGTTCAGCCTGGGCATCATTGGCACCGGCCTGCTTGCGGTGCCGGTGCTGGCGGGCTCCGCAGCCTATGCGGTGGCCGAGGCCGCGGGCTGGCACGGCAGCCTGAGCCTGCGCCTGGATCGCGGCGAGGGCCGCGGCTTCTACGGCGTGATCGCGGTGGCCACGCTGGGCGGCGTCGCGCTGTGCTTCACCCCGAGCGACCCGGTGAAGGAGTTGTTCTGGGCCGCGGTGATCAACGGCGTGATCGCGGTGCCGATCATGGCCGTGATGATGTTGCTGGCCGCGCGGCGCAGCGCGATGGGCGATCACGTGATCGGCTCGCGGCTGCGCTGGCTTGGCTGGGTGGCCACCGGCGCGATGGCCGCCACCGTGGTGGCGATGCTGGCGACGTGGTGACGCTCGGCGGCCGCGAGGCGTGACTATCGCGCTATCGCGGTGAGCTGGCGGGCTCGTGCCTGGGCGCCAGCGGCTTGCCGGTCTTGGCCCCGACCACGACGCCGGCCAACAGAACGAGCCCGCCGACGACGAACAGCGCGAAGCGCGCGTACTTCAGCGCCAGTGAGCGGCGCTCGGCACGAGCACGGCGAGCGTCACGCTCGAGCGTCGCGCGCGACATCTCCGCCAACGCGTCGTTGGCCGCCTGGGTCAAATCCTGCGCGCGCGCACCGGGCGCCGAGGCAGCCATCGCTCGGCCGAGCCGCATCGTGACCAGCTGAGCCGCATTGTTGACTTCCGACTGAATGTAGTACTGCCATTCGGTCGATGTCTTGTCGAACCAGTCGCTGAAGAAGGTTTGCCAACCCATTGTGACCAACAGGATCGCCAGGCCGGCCACCTGCAGCCGCAGACCGCGCACGAGTTGCTTCAGAGCGGCTGCATTATCCATCGTCGGCATTCCCACCGGCGCATGATAGCCAGCGCGAGTCCTTCCTCGCGGCGGCACCCCCGCACTTAGGCGAACCGCTCCGGGTGGATGCGTTCGTAGGCTTGCGCCAGACCGAGGTCGCGGCGGCGCATCTCGGCATGGTCGACGCGCCCGCTGCGCGTCATGTAGCGATAGGCGAACTCGTGCGGATCGAGCGCCATCAGCGCGCCCATGCCCTCGTACCAGCGCAAGCTCACGTTGGCGGCGTCCCAGATCTTCTTCATCGGCGGCAGCCGCTCGGCCTGGAACTGCTCGAGCGCACTATCGACGTCGCCGCTCTCGCGCAGTGCACGCGCCAGCGCAATGGCGTCTTCCATGGCCAGCCGGGTGCCCGAGCCGATCGAGAAATGCACGGTGCGCAGCGCGTCGCCGATCAGCACGGTGCGGCCGCCGTGGAAGCGCTGGTTCCAGATCACCGGAAAGCGGCGCCACGTCGAGCGGTTAGACAGCAGCGGATGCCCTTGCAGATCGGGTGCGAAGACGGCTTCGCAAAGCCGCAGGCTCTCGGCCTCGCGCATGGTCTCGAACCCCGCGCGTTGGTACGTGGCTTCGTCGACCTCGACCAGGAACGTGCTGCGATCCGGCGCATAGCGGTAGTGGTGAGCGCAGAACACGCCGAGCGCGTGCGAGCGGAACGTCAGCGTGAGCGTCTCGAACGGCTGGGTCGTGCCGTACCAGACGAAGCGGTTGCTGCGCCAGTCGATCTGCGTGCCGAAGGCAGCGGCGCGCGCATCGCGCGACGCCGAGAATGCGCCATCGGCGGCCACTCGCAGGTCGGCCGCGCCGAGGTCGCGAATGTCGATCACCGGCCGCTCGAATTCCAGCACCACGCCGGCGCGCTCGGCCTCCTGCTGCAACACGCCGAGCAACTCCAGCCGGCCGATCGACGCGAATCCGTTGCCGCTGATCGGAATACGAACGTCGCTGTGCACGATGGTGAGATCGCGCCACGACTGCATGCGTGGCGTCAGCAGATCGTGCAGTTCGGGCGCGTCGGCACGCAGAAAATCCAGCGCGCGGTCGGAGAACACCACGCCGAAGCCCCAGGTCGCGCCGCGCGGGCCACGCTCGACCACGCGCACCTGGTGCGACGGGTCGTGGCGCTTGAGCAGGATCGCCAGCGTCAGGCCGGCGGGTCCGCCACCGAGCACCTCAACGCGCATGGAGCGTTCAGCGGTCGTTGAACTTGGCGCCGCGCTTTGCCAGGAAGGCAGCGACGCCTTCGCGAAAATCGGCCTGCGCACCCATGTCGTTTTGCACCCGCGCTTCGAGCGACAGCGCATCGGCGTAGTCGATCTTCATCGCCTCGTCGATCACGCGCCGCGTCGCGGCCAACGCTTTGACCGGCATCGCCGCGAGGTGCTGCGCCAGCACCATCGTCTGGTCGGCCAATGCGGCGTCGTCGACGCAGCGCCAGATCAGTCCGATGCGTTCGGCCTCTTCGGCCGGTAGCTTGTCACCCGTCATGGCCAGGCCGATCGCGCGCGCGCGCCCGACGAGCCGCGGCAGCAGCCAGGTGCCGCCGCAATCGGGAATCAGGCCGATCTTCGAGAACGCCTGGATGAAGCTCGCCGACCTGGCCGCGATCACCAGATCGCAACCGAGCGCAAAGTTCGCGCCCGCGCCGGCCGCCACGCCGTTGACCGACGCGATCACCGGGATCGGCATCGATGCGATGCGCAACGCCAGCGGCTTGTAGACGCGCTCGACCACTTGTCCGACGTTGCTGCCGACCTCCGGATCGTTCAGATCCTGCCCGGCGCAGAAGCCCCGGCCGGCACCGGTGATGACCAGGCAGCGCACGCTCTCGTCATCGGCCGCGGCCTCGAGCGCCGGGCGCAACTGGCGATGCATCGCCGATGTGAAGCTGTTCAACGACGCCGGCCGGTTCAGCGTCAGCGTGCGCACGGATCCGTTGTTGGCGGTCAGTACCAGCGATTCGTCAGCCATGGCATGTCTCTTTCGGTACGGTTCGGTCGGCGCGCGCAGGTTCGTCGCCGCAAGTCTCTACGCTAGCACGTGCCGCACGCGCCTGTTGACTGCCATCAATACTGCTGTCGAAAGGCACGATACCCTGCGAGCCAAGATTATTTCGCGCCGCTTCGTTGCAGGGCTCGGTCAACCACCGCGCGAGCATCGTGCACCGGGTGACGCGCCCGCCGCGTATGGCGCCATTGCGAGGAACTGGTATGAAGCAACTGCGAAGCTGGATCGTCACCGCGCTGGCGACGGCGCTGCTGGTCGCCTGCGGCGGCGGCGACCCCGATGTGCCCGGAACAGGCTCGACGACCGGTGGACCCGCGACCAAGGGCACCTTCAGCTCGGTCGTCTCGTTCGGCGACAGCCTGAGCGACCTCGGCACCTACACGCCGGCGACCGCGATCCCGGGTACCAACCCGCAGCTGTACTTCGGCGGCAAGTGGACCACCAACAGCCCGACGAGCACGATCTGGGTCGAGAACGTCGCCACGTCGCTCGGCCTGCTGATCACGCCGGCCGAGGTGGGCTTCGCGGGGCAATCGGTGAAATGCCCCGCGGCACTGACCAACGCGGCGCTGGCCGCCACCTGCACCGGCTACGGCCAGGGGGGTGCCCGCGCCACCAATCCGAGCGGGCCACGTCATGCTTCCGGCGCGCTGACCGTCCCGCTGAAGACCCAGATCGCCAACCACCTGGCCAGCCCGACCTTCGGCGGCAGCTTCAAATCGACCGACCTGATCTTCGTGCAAAGCGGCGGCGGCAACGAAATCTTCGTGCTGATGGACCCGACGATCCCGACCAGCTTCGGCTCGACCATCGTCCAGATCCTGACTCAGGTGCAGACCGGCGCGATCACGGCCGCGCAGGCCCAAGCCCTGCTGCTGCAGCCGCAACTCGATGCGCAGGCGGTGTTGAAGCAGGCCGCGCTCGAGACCGCCAGCTACGTGGTCAACGAGATCCTTGCCAAGGGCGGCAAGTACGTCGCGGTCATGAACATTCCCGATCTGGGCAAGACACCCGAGGGCGCTGCATCCCCGGGCCCGATCCCGGGCATCCTGACGACGCTGTCGCAGACCTACAACCTGTGGCTGCGCGAAGGGCTGGCCGGCCAGCCCGTGCAGTGGATCGACATCGATGCGGACTTCGCCGAGTTCCGGGCGAACCCGGCCACTTACGGCTTCGTCAACGTCACCACCCCGGCCTGCGACAAGGCGAAGATGAGCGCGATCACTGGTGGCCTGGTCACCGACGGCACCTCGCTGTTCTGCAACGCAACGCCCAACGCTCCGTACAACGGCCTCGCGACAGGCGCGGATGCCAACACCTGGCTCTTCGCCGACGGCAACCACCCGACCACCGGTGGCCACAAGGCCTTCAGCGACGCGATCCTCAAACAACTCAGGGCCGCAGGCTGGATTTGAGCCAACCGCACCAAGGAGCAATCGAATGAACAACAAGCTTGTGTGGCTCGTCCTCGCTGCGGCGCTGACAGCCGGCGGACCTGCCTTGGCTCAGGACAACATCTTCAAGGTCGGTACGGTCCGCTACACCACGCATTCGAAGACCGATGGCATCAAGGGCATCGGTGTCCCGGCCGGCGCCGACGCTGAGACTGGCGATGCGACCACGGTTCTGTTCACCTACGAACGCCTGATCCGGCCCGACCTCGGCGTCGAGTTCGTGATCGGCATTCCGCCGCGCGTCCACGCCAAGGCCACCGGCACGGTGGCTTTTCTCGGCGACGACGTATTGTCGGCCAAGAACGTGGCACCCACGGTGTTCGCCAACTACCACTTCGGCGCGACCGGCGACACCTGGCGGCCCTATGTCGGCGCGGGTATCAACTACACCCGATTCGTCGGCATCCGTTCCAAGCTGGCGCCGCAGGTCGAGATGGGCGACTCCTGGGGCTGGGCCGTGCAGGGCGGCGTCGACTATGCGCTGAACAGGCAATGGGGCCTGTGGGCGAGCGTGGCCGCGCTCCGTGTCAAGAGCAACCTGGTCGCCGTGTCGAGCACGGTGCTGACCACGACGATCGACTTCCGCCCGATCACCTACCAATTCGGCGTGTCGTACAAGTTCTGACCGCAGGCACGGCCCGCCCGAGCGGGCTGGCCGTGTCGTCGACTCACTGCCAGACTTCGCGCGCCGTCTCCACCACCAGCTGCAGCTTGCGCCGCTGGTCCTCGACCGCGATGTTGTTGCCGTGCACGGTGCTGGAGAAACCGCACTGCGGCGACAGGCACAGCTGATCGAGCGGCACGTACTTCGACGCCTCGTCGATGCGGCGCTTCAAATCATCCTTCTTCTCGAGCTGGCCGAACTTGGTGGTGACCAGGCCGAGCACGACGATCTTGCCCTTCTTCAGAAAACGCAACGGCCGGAAGTCGCCCGAGCGGTCGTCGTCGTACTCCATGAAGTAGGCGTCGAGGTTCATCTCGGCCAGCAACGCCTCGGCCACCGGCTCGTAGTTGCCCTGCGCGGCGTACGTGCTCTTGAAGTTGCCGCGGCACAGGTGCATGGCCAGCGTCATGCCCGCGGGCTTCTGCGCCACCACCTTGTTGATGAACCAGGCATAGCGGTGCGGCAGCTCGTTGGGGTCGTCGCCGCGCGCACGCGCCGCCGCGCGCATCTTCTCGTCGCACAGGTACGCCATGTTGGTGTCGTCCATCTGCACGTAGCTGCAGCCGGCGGCGGCCAGTGAGCGCAACTCGTCGCCATAGGCACGGGCGACGTCGTCGTAGAACATCGGGTCGAGTTCGGGATACGCCACCTTGTCGATGCCGGCGCGCCCACCGCGAAAGTGCAGCATCGTCGGCGACGGGATCGTCACCTTGGGCGTCAGCCCCTTGCCACCGAGCGAATCGACCTGCGATTTCAAGTACTGGAAGTCGGCGAGCTGGATGTTCTTGGCGTGGCGAACCTTGTCGATCACGCGGATCACCGGCGGCGCGAGCTCCTCGGTGCCATCGGGTTTCTTCACGGTGACCGGGATGTCGGTCTTCACGCCGCCGAGCTGTTCGAGAAAGTCGATGTGGAAGTAGGTGCGGCGAAACTCGCCGTCGGTGATCGACTGCAAGCCGACGTCGGCCTGGAACTTGACGATCTCGGTGATCGCCTTGTCTTCGACCGCGCGCAGCTGCGCGGGGCTGATCTCGTTGTTCGCGCGTTGTTCGCGTGCCTGCAGCAGATAGATCGGGCGCAGGAAACTGCCGACGTGGTCGGCGCGGAACGGCGGGGTCTGGCGGGCGGTCATGTGGGTCTCCTGCGGACTGATCGAACATCATAGGCGCCGGCCGGCGCCGCATTCACGCGTGCGCAGCCACGCCCAGCCAGGGATCCAGCGGCGTGGGGTCGGCCAGCAGCGACGCGCTGGTCGCGGCCAGCGCGATGCCGCCACGGTCGAGCACAATCGCATCGTCGGTCACCTGCAAGACCATCTGCGGGTGCTGCTCGACCACGATCGACGACAGGCCTTCCTCGCGCGCCACGCGCCTGATCGCAGCCAACATCTCGGCGACGATCAGCGGCGCCAGACCCTCCAGCGGCTCGTCGAGCAACAGCAGCCGCGGGTTGAGCATCAGCGCGCGGGCGAACGCGAGCATCTGCTGCTCGCCGCCCGACAACTGCGTGCCGAGGTTGCGCCGGCGCTCGGCCAGTCGCGGGAACAGCTCGAACGCGCGCCGCACCGTCCACGGTCCGGGCCGCGCCACCGCGGTGAGGTTCTCTTCGACGGTGAGCGATTTGAAGATGTTGCGCTCCTGCGGCACCCAACCGATGCCGGCGGCCGCCCGCTCGTGCGCAGGCAGCGCCTGGATCGCCTGCCCGGCGAGCGCGATGCGCCCGGCGTGCCGGCGCGTCACGCCCACCAGGGTGTCGATCAACGTGGTCTTGCCGGTGCCGTTGCGGCCGAGCAGCGCCAACGAGCGGCCCGCATCGAGCGCGAAACTCACGTCGCTCAGGACCACGGCCTCGCCATAGCCGCAGGTGAGGCCTGCCACTTCGAGCAGCCGCTCAGCCATGGCTCGCTCCAGCCGGCGTCTCGCGCGTCTCGCCCAGGTAGACGGCCCGCACCCGCGGGTCCGACGCGATCGCGTCGGGTGAACCCTCGGTCAACACCGCACCGTTGACCAGCACCGTGATGCGGCGCGCGAAGCTGAACACCAGGTCCATGTCGTGCTCGATCAACAGCACCGACACGTCGGCCGGCAACGCGGCCACGGTGTCGAGGATGTCGCGGCGCTCGTTGGCGGGCACGCCGGCGGCCGGCTCATCGAGCAACAGCACGCTCGGCTTCAGCGCCACCGCCAGCCCGATCTCGAGCAGACGCCGTTTGCCGTAGGGCAGCTCGCGCGTGGCTTGGTCGGCATGCTCGGTGAGGCGAAACTGCTCGAGCAGCCGTTCGCATTCGGCGGCGATCGCGGTGTCGCGCCCCACCGGATGCCACCAGCGCCAGGCAGCGCCGACACGGCTGCCCACCGCGAGCGCCAAGCTTTGCAGCGGCGTCAACGTTGCGAACAGCTGGTTGATCTGGAACGTGCGCACCAGCCCGAGGCCGACGCGCGCGTGCGGGTTCATCGTGGTGATGTCGAGCGTGCCGAGGCGCACGCGGCCCGAGGTCGGCGCGGCCACGCCGGTGAGCAGGTTGATCAGCGTGGTCTTGCCCGCGCCGTTGGGCCCGATCAGGGCGTGGCGTGCGCCGCGCTCGACGGCGAGCGTCACGTTGTCGGTGGCCGTGATGCCGCCGAAGCGCTTGACCAGCGCGTCGGTCTGCAGCACCACGTCAGCCACGTTTGAACCCCCTGAACCAGGCCCATGGTCGGAACAGGCGCTCGCGACCCACCAGCATCAGCACCACCAGGAACAGGCCGATCCAGAACGTCCAGTACTCCGTGGTGACGGTCGACAACCAGTCGTGCATCACCTTGAACGCGATGGCGCCGATCAGCGCGCCCCACAGCCAGCCGGTGCCGCCGATCACCAGCGCCAGCAGCACGTCGGCGCTGCGGTGGAACTCCAGCACGTCGAGCGACACGAAGGCCGTGGTCTGCGTCAACAGCGCACCGGCGCTGCCGGCCAGCGCGGCGCCGAGCGTGTAGACCACGGCGAGCCTGGCTTGCACCGACAGGCCCACCGCCATCACGCGCAGCCGGTTGTCGCGCAGCGCCTGCAGCGACAGGCCGAGCGGCGAATGCACGATGCGGCGCGACAGCACGAAGGCGATGAACAACACGATCACCGAATAGAACGCGGCCACGCGCGCGCCGAGGTCGAACTCGAAGCGGCCCAGCAGCGGGCCGATCACCACGCCCTGCAGGCCGTCGATGCCGCCGGTGATGTTGTCGAACTTGTTGGCCAGCTCCAGCAGCACCAGCGCCACGCCCATCGTCACCATCAGGCGCGTGAGGTCGGTGCCGCGCACGATCATCGGGCTGGTCAGCGCGCCGAGCAGCGCTGCAGCCAGCGTGCCCACCAGCAGGCCGATCAGCGGGTCGGGCATCACGTGCTTGGCGAACAGCGCCGCGCCATACGCGCCGGCGCCGAAGAACGCGGCATGACCCAGCGACACGATGCCGGCCACGCCGAGGATGAGGTCGAGCGACAGCGCGAACAACGCCAGGATCGCGATCTCGTTGATCAGCGGCGCGTGCGTGCCGAGCGCGAGCGGTGTGGCGCCGATCAGCAGCCACATCACGATTTCCCAGGCGCGCCAGCGCGATGCTGCGAGCAGCCGCGACGAAGCGGTAGTGGCCTTCATCGGCCACCCTGCCGGGAGAAGAGCCCCTGGGGCCGCCACAACAGAATCACGATCATCAGCACATACACGATGAAGGAGCCGAGTTTGGGCACGTAGTACTTGCCCATCACGTCGGCGATGCCCAGCACCAGCGCCGCCACCAGCGGGCCGGTGATCGAGCTGGTGCCGCCGACCGCGCACACGATCAGGAAATACACCATGAATTTCAGCGGGAAGGTCGGATCCAGGCCGAGGATGTCGGCGCCGAGCGCGCCGCCCAGGCCCGCCAGACCGGAGCCGACCGCGAAGGTGAACAGGAACACGCGGTTCACCGGAATGCCCAGGCCCGCCGCGACGCGCGAATCGTCCACCGCGGCGCGCAGGCGGCTGCCGAATCGCGTGCGGCTGAGAAACGCCTGCAGGCCCAGGGCCAACGCCACGCAGGTCACGATGATGAACAGCCGATACGCACCCATGCCGAGCTGCCACGCGCCGCTGCCGAACTCGAAGCGAGTGCGCAACCAGGCGGGCAGGTGCACGGTCTGCGGTGACGAGCCCACCAGGTAGTCCACCGTGGCCACCGCCATGAAGGTGAGGCCGATCGAGAACAACACCTGGTCCAGGTGCGGCTTGCCGTACATCTGCCGGTACAGCGTGCGCTCGAGCAGGGCGCCGGCCGCCGCGGTGAGCACGAAGGCCACCGGCAGGCAGGCGAGGAACGGCCAGCCTTCGCGCTGCATCAGCACGATCAGGATGTAGCCGCCGGCCATCGCGAACGCACCGTGCGCGAGGTTGATGAAGTTCATCAGGCCCATCGTCACGGCCAGGCCGAGCGCCAGGATGAACAGCAGCATGCCGTAGGCGATGCCGTCGAACAGCAGGGTCAGCATCGTTCAAGCATGCGGTGCGCTACAAACGACGAGCCGGCTGCGACACCAGGTCAGCCGGCTCGACGGGAACGTGACGGGACCGCTATTTGAGTTTTCCCGGATCCTTGACGGCCTTCTGCACGTCGAACTCCACGTTCCACAACTGCCCGTTCACGCGCTCCACCTTGCGGATGTAGACGTCCTGCACGATGTCGCGCGTCTGCGCGTCGATCAGCACCTGGCCGCGCGGGCTCTCGAAGAGCTGGCCCTTCATCGCATTGAGCAGCGCTTCTCCTCCTTGACCCTTGGTGGCATTGAGCGCGTTGTAGATCACGCGCATGCCGTCGTAGCCGCCCACCGCCATGAAGTTCGGCCTGAACTTGTTGGCCGCCTGGAAGGCGTCGACGAATTTTTTGTTGACCGCGCTCGGGTGCGCGGCCGAATAGTGGTGCGAGTTGACCACCCCGAGCGCGACGTCGCCCATGTCGTTGAGCTGGTCGTCGTCGGTCACGTCGCCGGTGGCGATCAGGCGGATGCCGGCCTTGTCGAGACCGCGCTCGCCGAACTGCTTCATGAACTGGGCGCCCTGCCCCGAGGGCAGGAACACGAACAGCGCGTCGGGGCTCAGATCGCGCACTTTCTGCAGCACCGGCGCGAAGTCGGGGCCGCGCAGCGGCGTGCGCAGCTTGTCGAGCATCTGGCCGCCATTGAGCCGGAACTGCGAGTCGAAGTACTTCTCGGCGTCGAAGCCAGGGCCGTAGTCGGCCACCAGCGACACCGCCTTCTTGATGCCGTTCTTGGCCGCCCATTCGGCGATCGGCACCGTCGCCTGCGGCAGCGTGAAGCTGGTGCGCACGATGAACGGCGAGGCCTCGGTGATCGCCGACGTCGCGGCGGCCATCACGATCATCGGCGTCTTGCTCTGCGTGGCGATCGGCGCGGTGGCCATCGCCGCCGGCGTGATGCCGAAGCCGGCGAGCACGGCCACCTTGTCGTTGACCACCAGCTCCTGCGCCAGGCGGCGCGTGGTGTCGGGCACCGCCGCATCGTCCTTGATGATCACCTCGACCGTCTTGCCGCCGGCCTTGGTGCCGTTCTGTGCCTGCCACAGCTTGACCGCGGCTTCGATCTGGCGGCCGGTGGAGGCCTGCTGCCCGGTCATCGGCAGGATCAATCCGATCTTCACGGTGTTGTCGGATTGCGCGTGGGCCCACGGGGCGACTGCGAGGGCGATCGCCCAAGCCAGCAGATGACGTTTGGGGATGTTCATGCGGATGTCTCCAGCGTTGTCGAGCCGACGCGCGGCGATTGTGTGCGAGCGCTGCCGCGGCTGCGAGCGTCGGCTGACACTAGCAGATATTCCCGTTTGGCATGAGGGTAATCGCCCGGCCCGGGCACCGTCATCGGGCATGTCCGCGCGGCTCAGGCGCCGCCGCGGTCGTCGCGCCAGTCAGTGTCGAGCACCACGCCGCCGCCCACCACCCGCGACACGCAGCTGCACAGGCGCCGGCCGCCACGTTTTTGCGCGTCACTCAAGAACACGTCGCGGTGATCGAGGCTGCCGTGCAGTTCGATGACATCGAGCGCGCACAGGCCGCATTCGCCGCGCCGGCAGTCCGCCAGCATCTCCACGCCATGCTCCTCGAGCACGTCGAGCAGCGACCGCTCGGGCGGCACGACGATCTGCAGGCCTTGCCGGGGCAAGTGCACCCAGAATGCCTGCGCCGCCTGGGTGCCGCCGCTGCCGAAGGTTTCGAAACGCAGCAGGTGTGCCGGCCGGTGCGCCCGCGCCCAGGCGGCGCGCGCGGCATCGAGCATCGGCAGCGGCCCGCACAGCAGCAGCTGCCCCTGCGGGTGCAGATCGGCGAGCAGTGCGTCGAAGTCGATGCGTGCGCCCTCGCGCGACACGAAGGCGCGCAGCCGGTCACCGAACGTGGTGGCCAAGCCCTGCGTGTACACCAGCTCGTCGCGTGAACGAGCGGCATGGCACAGTGAAAAGTCCGCGCCGCGTGCTGCCAACGCGAGCGCCATGCCCAGCAGCGGCGTGATGCCGATGCCACCGGCCACCAGCAGCGATTGCGGCGGCGCCGACGAGAGCTCGAAGTGATTTTGCGGCGCCAGCACGTCGATGTGATCTCCTGCGTCCAGCTGCCACATCGCCTGCGAGCCGCCGCGGCTGGCCTGCACCCGCTTGACGGCGATGCGATAAGCGTCGCCGCCGGGCTGGCCGACCAGCGAGTACGAGCGGGTGTCGACGCCGCCGCCGATCGGCAGCCGCACCTGGACGTGGCTGCCCACGGTCCATGGGCGCACGCCGTCCTCGGGCACCAGCTCGAACTCGCGCACGGTGGGGCTCAGCGTGCGCAGCGCACGCACGCGTGCCGGCCGCCAGTCGGTGGGTTGATGCATCGGGATTCCTCGGAGATGGAGCGTGTCAACGACCGCCGCGGCGGATCAAGCGGGCGCCGGGCACCCGCTGCAGCGCCTGGCGGCTGTGCAATGCATCGCGCAGGTTGGCGCGCGCGATCTGCGCGTGCTCGTGCATCACCGCAGCGGCACGCGCACCCTCGCGCGCATCGATGGCCTGCATCACCGCGTGGTGCTGGGCCTGCGCGACCACCAGCGAGTCGCGCGCCAGCGACCCGCTGGTCTGCACCATCACGAAGGCATTGGGCGATGCAAAGGGCAGCATGATCACGCGCTCGATCTGGCGCCGCACGATGGCGCTGCCTGACATCTCGGCCAGCAGCGCATGGAACTGCCGGTTGTGCGCCACGTACTTGGCGAATGCCGCGGCGCTCAGCGCCGGCGACTCGGCCAGCAGCGCGTCGATGGCCTGCAGGCACTCCTCGGCGTCACGCCGCAGCGTGGCGCCGATGCCGCGCTCGGCCGCCAGCCGCGCGGCCAATGCTTCCATCGTCGCACGCACTTCGATCGCGTCGTGGATGTCGGCCTCTTCGAAGCCGCGCACCGCAAAGCCGCCGCCGGGCAGTGCCTCGAGCAGGCCTTCTTCCTGCAGGCGCTGCAGCGCCGCCCGCACCGGCGTGCGCGACACGCCCAGCCGCTCCACCAGCGCCAGTTCGGGGACTCGTTCGCCGCTGCCCAGCTCGCCGGCGATGATCGACTCACGCAGCCGCAGCAGTGCACGTTCGGTTTGCGAGGCGCCGGCGTCATCGGCGCCGCTCGCGCGCGAGCGCGCGGCCGTGCTGCGGGAGTTCAATGCCGTGGCCTTGCCGCTGCGCGCCATCGGCGAACGGGAGCTGCTCATGCGGCGGGCTCGCTCGCGCGCAGCGCGATCACGCGTGCGGTGGGCTTGGGCGGCGCCTCGGCGGCAACCATGCGGTCGATCAAGCGCCGCGCCCACATGCCGCCGGCGTCGATGTGCAGGTTGTAGAAACGGTGCTCGGGATGCGCATCGATCGCACGCTGCTGCGCTTCGAGAATCGCTTCGTCCTCGCGAAAGATGCCGGCCACGCCCTCGCGCAGCTCATGCGTCAGGCGCTGCTGGCTCAGGCAATAGTTGCGCGCAAAGGCCCAGAAATACAGGCAACTGCGGTCGGTCTCCGGCGTGATGGTGTTGAGCACGAAGCCGTTGACGCCGTGGCTGCGGTCGCCCGGCTGGCCGTCGCGCGGCACCGCGCCGCTGCCCGCCTCGGCGACCCCGACGTCGATCGCGATCGTGCACGGCGCCTCGAAGCGGATGATTTGCCAGCGGTCGACGCGGCCCGTGTAGCCGCGCGCGTGGCGGATCTGGCCGGCCCAGAACGGCGGCGGCTCGATGTCCTCCATCCAGCGGGTCACGGTGGCGAAGCGCTCGCCGTGCGTGGTGACGAACGGCGCCTCGGCCACGGCGCGGTCGCCGATGCTGCCGCCGTGCACGAAGGTCTCGTGCGTCAGGTCCATCAGGTTGTCGACCACCAGCCGGTAGTCGCATGGCACCCGGATCAGGCGCCCGTCGCCCGTCCAGGCCGGGTCGTCGTTCCAGTGCAGATCGGGCACCCGCGCCGGGTCGGCCTGGGCCGGATCGCCCGGCCACACCCAGACGAGGCGGTGCTTCTCCACCACCGGGTAGGCGCGCACGCAGGCACCCGGGTTGACGGTCTCCTGCGACGGCATATGTGTGCAAAGACCCTGGTCATTGAATACAAGACCGTGGTAACCGCACACCAGCTCGTCGCCCTCGAGCCGGCCCTTGGACAGCGGAAGCAGGCGGTGCCAGCAGGCGTCCTCGAGCGCGACGGCACCGCCGTCTTCCCTGCGGTACAGCACGATGCCCTGGTTGCAGACCGTGCGTGCGAGCAGCTGCGGGCGCTTCAGTTCGGTGTCGTACGCGGCGGCGTACCAGGCGTTGAGCGGGAAGGTGGCGGCCATCGATTGTGTACTTTATGTATACAACGCGAGCTTAGCGCAGCGACGGCCGCTTTGTCCACCTCGCCGGCGCGGCCCTGCCGCGGCCATCACCGCGCCGCCATCGGGGCTGTCGCTGCGGCGACATCGTTCGGCTCGGCGCGTCGCGTAAGCTGCCGATCGCCGGCGCTGCAGGTGCCGGCAAGCGTTCTCAGGGCGGGGTGAAAGTCCCCACCGGCGGTGATGCGTGCTGTTCGACGCGAGCCCGCGAGCGCCCGCGGCCGTCAGGGGGCCCCCAAGCCCCCCGAGGGGATCCGGCGAAGTGGCAAAGCCACCTTCGCCTGAGCCGCGGGGTCAGCAGACCTGGTGCGATCCCAGGGCCGACGGTCACAGTCCGGATGAAAGAGAGCGCGACACCGCGTCGGCCGCGCTCATCCGCGCGTGCGCCGTCGTGGTTCGTGCGCCCTGATTCAGGTAGCCAAGTCTTTGGAGTCCACCATGAATCAGTATCCCAAGTACTTTCCGATCGCCGGAGCCCGCCCGCAGCGGCTGGCCGTCGTGTGTGCCCTCTGGCATGCCGACCTCGTCGAGCAGGCGCGCGACGCGCTGCTCGACGAGTTGACGCGGCTCGGTGTCGCCGACGCCGATATCGACCGCTACCAGGTGCCAGGCGCGTTCGAGATTCCGCTGCTCGCGCAGCAACTCGCGCGCTCAGGCCGCTACGCGGCCATCGTGGCCTGTGCGTTGGTCGTCGACGGCGGCATCTACCGCCACGAGTTCGTCGCCAACGCGGTGATCGACGGCCTGATGCGGGCGCAGCTCGACAGCGGCGTGCCGGTGCTGTCGGCCGTGTTGACGCCGCAGGCCTTTCACGAGCACGAAACGCATGCGCGCTTCTTCGCCGAGCACCTGGTGACCAAGGGCCGCGAAGCGGCGCGCGCCTGCGTGGCCACGCTGGGCGTGCATCGGGCGCTGGTCGAACAAGCCGCGGCCTGATTGCCGGCCCGGCGCCGGCGCCGTGGTGCCGCTTCAGGCCTGCAGTGCCGGCAGCACGGTGCCGGCGCATTCGCCGAAACCGATGCGCCGCGCGCCGGCGCGCTCGCAGAAGGCGCGCAGGATCACGGTGTCGCCGTCGGCGAGGAAGCTGCGCGTCTCACCGCCGGGCAGCGTGATCGGCTGCTTGCCGCCCAGGCTCAACTCGAGCATCGAGCCCCCTTGCCCCGGCAGCGGCCCCGACTGGGTGCCGGTGCCCAGCAGATCGGCCGGGCCGAGGTTGCAGCCGTTGCAGGTGTGGTGCGCCAGCAGCTGCGCCACCGTCCAGTACGCGTCGCCGAAGTTCGATTGCGACAAGCGATGCGGCGGCAGGCCGTGGGCTCGCATGGCGGCGCTTTGAATCCACACCTCGAGGGCGATGTCGATCGCGCCGCGCTCGCGGTTGGCAGGCGAGTCGAGGTAGGGCAGCGGCTGCGGGTCGTCCGCCGGGTGCGCAAAGGGTTTGCGAAACGGCGCCAATGCTTCCTGCGTCACCAGCCACGGCGAGATCGTGGTGCCGAAGTTCTTGGCCAGGAACGGCCCGAGCGGCTGGTACTCCCAGGCCTGGATGTCGCGCGCCGACCAATCGTTGAGCAGCACCAGGCCGAACCAGTCGTCCTCGGCCTGCGCCATCGTCATCGGCGCGCCATCGGCATTGCCGGCACCGACCAGCACGCCGAGTTCGAGCTCGTAGTCGAGCCGCCGCGCGGCGTCGAACACCGGCGCCTTGGCGTCGGGCAGCATCAACTGGCCGCGCGGCCGCCGCACGCCCTGGCCGCTGACGCCGATCGACGACACGCGGCCGTGGTAGCCGATGGGCAGCCACTTGTAGTTGGGCAGCAGCGGGTTGTCCGGGCGGAACAGCCTGCCCACCGCGGTGGCATGGTGGATGCCGGTGTAGAAGTCGGTGTACTCGCCGATGCGGCACGGCAGCGCGAGCTCGATGTCGGCCTGCGCCACCAGGCACAACTCGAGAAAAGGGCTCTGCTCGCTGTGCTCGCTCAGCGCCGCCGACAACGCGGCGCGCAACGAGCGCCGCGCAGCGACACCCAGCGACATCAACGCGCGCAGGTCGCCCGCGGCCAGCGGCTGCAGCAGCATTTCGACATCGCGGCTCCATGGGCATTGGGCGAGCGCGAGCTTCAAGTCGAGCACCTGCTCGCCGATCGCCACGCCGATGCGCCAGTTGTCGTCGCTGCCGCGGCGCCTGAAGCGGCCGAACGGCAGGTTCTGCACCGGAAAATCGGTGTCGGCCGCATTCGCCGATGCAACCCAGCTCTGCAGCGCCGGATCGTGGCTGTCGTCGGTGTGCGTGACAGCGCTCATGGGTGCACCCATCGCGCTGCGCGCGTTCGCGCCGAGCGGGAATGAGCCCCTTCGGGCGGCCGGACGGGGCTCATGTCGTGCCTGGCGATGGCGCGGCCGCCAGCGCCGCTGCGCCGAATCGGTCGACGTGCCATTGAGCCAGCCGCCGCATGTTCGACAACGACACGAAATGCGCGTGGATCAGCGGCAGCATGCCGCTGCGGTGCAGCGCCAGCACGTCGGCGTCGGCGAGTCCGGCGAAGCGTTTGTCGTCGACGGTGAGGAAACCGTCGACGCTCACCGTGCCGCCGCCGGGCAACGTGGCCTCGAAGCGCATCTCGCGCAGCAGCTCGCGCTGCAGCAGCTCGTTGCCGAGCTGGCGCGTGCGCTCGACGTCGGCCTCGATCTGCTCGAGCTGCTTCTGGATGTCGAGCGTCAACGCGGTGGGTTGGCCGTCGCCCCCGAACAGCGGCTCACCCTCGGTGAGCGAGAAGCGCGGCGAGCTGGCGTCGTAGCAGACGGCGCACAGGTTGTCGGCCGAACGCGCCAGCGCAAACGGGTAGATCTGCAGCATCACCGGCAGGTGCCCGGTGCGCCAAGCGCCGGCGTCGATGCACAGATTGCTCTGTTTGGTGAGGCCGAACACGGCGATCGGCGCCACCTGCGGCGCGCCGCTGGCATCCTGCCCGGCGCGGATCCACAGCAGCGGATAGTCCTTGCAAACCTCGGCGAATTCGCCCGCCACGACGAAGCACGAGTTCATGGCGGCGAAGCGTGCCATGTCGTTCATGTCGCGGCGGATGCGCAGCAGGCGGTGCTGCTCGCGGTCCAGCGGCACGGGGCTGGTGTGCAGATCGGGATGGATCATTTGGTGTCGGCGGTAAGTGTCTCGGGCGCGCGCGTGACCAACACCTTGTCGACGCGCTTGCCGTCCAGATCGACCACCTCGAAGCGCCAGCCCAGCCAGTCGACGCGGTCGGTCGTGACGGGCAGGCGTCCGAGCAGCAGCATGATCATGCCAGCCAGCGTGTTGTAGCGGCCGCGATCTTCTTCGGGCAGCTCCTTGATCTCCAGGCGGTCCTTCAGCTCGGGTACCGGGATCAGGCCGTCCATCAGCCAGCTGCCATCCTCGCGCTGCACCGCCCAGGCGTTGTCTGCGCTCGGCGGCGCGAACTCGCCGGTGATCGCCTCGAGCACATCGCGCACCGTGATCACGCCCTGCACCGCACCGTACTCGTCGACCACGAACACCAGCTGCGCCTCCGACACCCGAAAGTGCTCGAGCAGTTCCATGCCCGACAACGTCTCGGGCACGAACACCGGCGGCTGCACCAACTCGGCCAGCGGCGGCGTCTGGCCCGCGGCCAGCGGCACGATCAGGCGCTGCGCCGGCAGCACCCCGATCACGTCGTCGAGGCCGCCGCGGCAGACCGGAAACCGCGAGTGCGGATGGTCCGAGATGATGGCCAGCACCTGCTGCAGCGGCGCATCGGCCTCGATCCAGGCGATCTCGGTGCGCGGGATCATCATCGAGCCGATCTGGCGCTCGTCGAGCCGGAACACGTTGCGCACCATCAGGTGTTCGTGGGCCTCGATGACACCGGCGTCCACACCCTCCTCCAGGCTGGCCGCGATCTCCTCTTCGGTGACGGCGCGCGAATTCGTTTCGCGGATGCCCAGCAGTTTGAGGATGGTTTCGGTGCACCCCGTGAGCAGCCACACGAAGGGCCGCGTCGCGTTGCTCAGCCAGTCCATCGGCCGCGCGACGTGACGGGCCACCGATTCGGGAAACATCTGGCCCAGCCGCTTGGGCACCAGCTCGCCGAAGATGATGGTCAGGAAGGTGATGATGATCACCACCAACGCAGTGGCGCTGATGTCGGACGCCCGGTGCGGCACGCCGAATTGCTCGCGCAACCACGCCGACAGCGGCGCCGAGAAGGCGGCATCGCCGACGATGCCGTTCAGGATGCCGATCGAGGTGATGCCGATCTGCACCGTGGACAACCAGCGCGTGGGCTGCTCGTGCAGGTCCATCGCCGCCTGCGCACCCGCCTCGCCGGCCTCGACCATCACCGCCAGCCGCGCCTTGCGCGCAGCGGTGAGCGCCATCTCCGACATCGCGAACAGCGCGTTCAGCAGAATCAGGAAGACGAGAAGCGCAACGTCCATCGATCGGCGCGCCGTTGTCCGGCACGCCCGGTCGCAGCCAGGGGGCGCCAGCGTAGCAGAATCGGCCATGCACTTCCTGATCGGCGACCTGCAGGGCTGCCGCGACGCATTGGACCGCCTGCTCGCCGAGATCGGCTTCTCGCCGTCGCGCGACAGGCTGCACGTGCTGGGCGACCTCGTCAACCGCGGGCCCGACAGCCTGGGCGTGCTGCAGCGCCTGCGCGCCTTCGACGACGCGACGAACTTTCTGCTCGGCAACCACGACCTGCACCTGCTCGCAGTGGCCGCGGGGGTGCGGCCTGCGCATCGCAGCGACACCTTGCAGGCCATCCTCGACAGCCCCGAGCGCGATGCCTGGCTCGGATGGCTGCGCCAAGGCAAACTGGCCGATCGCGTGCACGGCTGGCTGCTGGTGCATGCCGGGGTGCTGCCGCAGTGGAGCGCCGAGCAAACCCTGTCGCTGGCCGGCGAGGTCGAGGACCTGTTGCGCAGCGAGCGGCTCGACGCGTTCCTGCCGCGCCTGTACGGCAACAGGCCGGCGCGCTGGGACGACACGCTGCAAGGCGATGACCGCTGGCGCGTGATCATCAACGCGCTGACGCGGCTGCGCTTCTGCACGGCCGACGGCACGATGGACTTCAAGGTCAAAGAGGGCGCGGCGGCGGCGCCACCGGGCTACGCGCCGTGGTTTCAGATCGCCTCGCGGCGCAGCGCCGGGGTGCCGATCGCGTTCGGCCACTGGTCTGCGCTGGGCCTCATCGACGAGCCCGATCTGCTCGCGCTGGACACCGGATGCGTGTGGGGCGGCAGCCTCACCGCGGTGCGCATCGACGGCGGCCGCCGCGAACTCTTTCAGGTGCCGTGCAAGCAGCGGTGACGGGGCTCAAACAAGGTCACCCAGCCCGTGCATTTCGCCGCATGCCCGCCGGGCCGCCTGAACGATGCTTGCAGGCGCCCTCGCCCTGATCCGACATGCGCCTGCCCGCCTTCTTGTCGACACTGAAGTTCCGCATCGTCGCCATCGTGGTCGCGACCGGTGTGCTGTCGGCCTGGGGCACCGCCAACCTGCTGCTCGACATCACGCAGTCGGAACTGACACGGGTGCTGCTGGCCAACGACCGCGGCGACCGCGAACGCACCGCCGAATTGCTGGCGGGCAAGATCCAGACGATCAAGCTGGCGCTCGCCGAAGTGGCCAAGCACAGCCGCGGCGACGCATGGCGCGACCGGCAATCGATGGAAGCGTTCTTGATCGGGCAAGCCTCGCTGAACAGCCTGTTCGACACGGTGTACGCGGCACGGCCCGACGGCGTGATGATCGCGCGGGTCGAACGGGGCACCCCGCAGCGCGAGCTGCCCAACGTGGCCGACCGCGAATACTTTCAACGCGCGCTGCGCAGCGAGCAACCGGTGTTGTCGGAACCGGTGCGGGGCAAGGTCAAGAAGGTGCCGCTAGTGCTGCTGGCTATCGCAGTCACCGGCAACGACGGCGCGCCCCAGGGTGTGCTGGTCGGCGTGGTGGCGCTGCGCGCGACGGCGTTGTTCGCCGGCGTCAGCGACAAGCGCAGCACCGAGGCGGCGGTCGATCTGGTGATCGACCGCAAGGGCACCGTGCTGTGGCACCCGCAGACCGATCGGCTGCTCGGCCATGCAGCCGATGAACCGGGACTGGGTGCGGTTGTCGCCAACTGGCGCAACGCCGGCAGCCCGATCGATGCCGAGGGCAGTGCGCGACTGTCGCAGGGCTACTTGGTGTCGATGGCCGGCATCCCGCAGACCGAATGGCTGCACCTGCGGGTGACGCCCGAGTCGATCGCGATGCAGCCGGTGGCGGCGGCGCGCCGCCAGGCCTTCGGCGCTGCAGCGGCCGCCGGCCTGTTGGCGGCGTTGCTGTCGGGCGCCTTGGCGTGGCTGTTGGTGCGGCCGATCTCACGGCTGCGCGAGCGCGCCGAGCGCATGCTCGACGTCGAAACGCCCGACGCGCAGCCATGGCCCACCGATTCCGGCGAGGTCGGTGCGATGGCGCATGCGTTTCGCCAGCTGCTCGACCAGCGGCAGATGCGTCAGACCCGCATGAGCGATCTGGTCTTGCAGCTGGAGGCCGTGCTCGACAACGCCGAGGTCGGCATCGCGCTCACACGCGACGGCCGCTTCGAGCTCGTCAGCCAGCAGCTGTGCCGCATGTTCCGCTGCGAACGCGAGCAGATGGTGGGCCAGGCCACCCGCATGATCTACGCCAGCGACCAGGCGTTCGAGGAGTTGTCGGCGCGGGCCCGGCCGGCGTTCATCGCCAACGGCGTGTTCGAGGGCGAACTGGAGCTGGTGCGCAGCGACGGCGACGCGTTCTGGGCCCGCATGCGCGGCCGCGCGGTGCTGCCGGGCGAGCGCTCGCGCGGCACCATCTGGGTGGTCGACGACATCACGCAGGCGCGCCAGCAGCGCGAGCAACTGGCCTGGGCCGCAACCCACGATGCGCTAACCGGACTGGCCAACCGCCCGGCGTTCGAGGCCCTGCTCGAACAAGCCACCGCGCGGGCCACCGAGCACCCGTTCTGCGCCTTGTTCATCGACCTCGATCGCTTCAAGCTGGTCAACGACACCGGCGGCCACGCGGCCGGCGACAGCATGCTGCGCGAGCTGGCGCGCGAGCTCGCCGCGCGGCTGCGCAAGTCCGACACCTTGGCGCGCATCGGCGGCGACGAGTTCGCCGTGCTGCTGCCGGAATGCCCGGCCGTGCAGGCGCACGCCATCGCCGAGAAGCTGCGCGCCACCGTCGAAGGCTACGCGTTGGCGTGGCACGGCGAGGTGTTGCGCGTCGGGGCCAGCATCGGGCTGGTCAGCGTCAACGGCACGCACGCCAGTGGCGGCGAAGTGCTGCGCGCCGCCGATGCGGCGTGTTATGCCGCCAAGCGCGAAGGCCGCAACCGCGTGGCCATGCCCACCCCCGAAGCGGCCTAGCGGCCGCCTCCCATCAGAGGGAGCAACAGCAGCGGCCCGGCGGAGCCGGATTCGCGGTGTTCGCTTGGCAAGCCTGTGCGATGGGCGCCTGCACAGACGCACGCTAAGATCGCGCCTGCATCGGGTGCCTCGAGTCGTCTTCGCGATGGCTCGGGGTTAAACGGGAAGCAGGTGCGCGTGCCGATGGGGCAACCCCTCGGCGCACAAAGCCTGCGCTGCCCCCGCACCGGTTGGTGGGTTGGGATGTGCCACACACATCCCTGAGGTGGCCGAATGCCACTGCGGACCTCGCGGTCCGTGGGAAGGCGGCTGCTGAAGGCGCGATGTTCCGAGCGCCGGCCCATGAGCCCGGATACCGGCCTGCTGCAGTGGCCGCCTCGCTCCTCGTGGGCGTGGTGTTTCCTGGCGATGCAGCCTGCGGGGACGCTGGCTGCGGGAGTGTTTCCGTGCAGCAACCCTTGCCTTCGCGCCGGGCCCGCGTGGCCCGCTTGGCCGTGTTCTTCTCGTCGTTCGCCGCCCTGCCCGGCGCGTGGAGCGCCGATGCGATCCCTCAAGTGGTGGTCACCGCCAACCGAGTGCCGCAGCCGGTCGACACCGTGATCGCCGACCTGGTGGTGATCGATGCCGAGCAGATCGCGCGTGCCGGGCCGATCGGCCTGGCCGAGCTGCTGCAGCGGCACGCCGGCGCCGAGCCCAGCGTCACCGGCGGCCCCGGTCAGCCGAGCGGCGTGTTCCTGCGCGGCACCAACACCAGCCACGTGGTGGTGCTGGTCGACGGCGTGCGCATCAACTCGGCGACCACCGGCACCAATGCGCTGGAACACCTGCCGCTGGCCCAGATCGATCGCATCGAGGTGCTGCGCGGGCCCGCCAGCAGCCTGTACGGCGCCGACGCGATCGGCGGCGTGATCCAGATCTTCACGCGCGCGCCAGACGGCATCAGCGCCGGCGTGTCGGCCGGCAGCGACCGCCGCGGCGAGGTGCGGGCGGGCATCGGCCGCACCGCGGGCGACTGGTCGTGGTCGCTGAACGGCGGCGCGCTCGAAGTGCAGTCGTTCTCGGCCACCAATGCGACGCATCCGTTCTCGTTCAATCCCGACGACGATCCCTACCGCGACAAGCATGCGAACGGCTCCGTGCAGTGGCGTTGGGCTGACGGCCATCGCATCGGCCTGCGCGGCATAGTCAGCAGCGCGTCGACGCACTTCGACTCGGGCCTGGGCAGCGACGACGTCAACAAGCAGCGCTTGGGCAGCGTGGCGATCGAAAGCCAGGACCGTGTCACAGAGCTGTGGCGCAGCACGGTGCGCCTGGCACGCGGCAGCGACCACTCGGGCACCGGCGGCGCGTCGTCGAGCACGTTCAACACCGACCAGGACCAGGCGAGCTGGCAGAACGACCTGAGCCTCGGCCGCACGAACCTGAGCGCGGGCGCCGAATGGCGGCGCGAGCGCGTGACCAGCGACACCGCCTACACGCAGACCTCCCGCACCGTGGCCTCGTTGTTCATGGCGGCACAGCATGCTTTCGATGCGGTGCAGTTGGAGGAATCTCTGCGCACGGACCAAAACTCGCAGTTCGGCAGCCACACCACCGGGCGCATCGGCGCAGGGTGGTCGTTCGCCCGCGACTGGCGCGTCAGTGGCGCGGCGGGCACCGCGTTCCGCGCGCCGACGTTCAACGACCTGTACTTTCCGCTTCAGTTCGGCTTCTCCGGCAACCCCGACCTGAGACCCGAGCGTTCGCGCGGACTCGACGCGACACTGCGCTACCGCGCCGGCGCCACCACCCTGAGCCTGACTGCATTCGACAACCACATCGACGACCTGATCGCCGTGGACCCGACCTTCAGCACAGTGATCAACGTCAATCGCGCGCGCATCCACGGCACCACGCTGGCGGCTGCGCAGACATGGGGTCCGTGGCGCGCGGATCTCGAATGGACCCACCAGAGTCCGCGCGACGCCGGCACCGGCGCGCTGCTCGTGCGGCGCACGCGCGAGCACGGCCGCGCCGGCCTGGCCTATGACGCCGGCGCGTGGCGCGTCGGCGCCGACCTCGTGGCTAGTGGCGCGCGCTTCGACAGCGCCGCCAACAGCGCGGGCTCGCGCATGGGCGGTTACGGCTTGCTTGCACTGCACGCCGATTGGTCGATCACCCGCGATCTGACAGTCGGTGCCCGCGTGCTCAACGCCACCGACAAGCGCTACGAGATCGCCCAGGGCTACAACACGGCGCCGCGCCAGTTCATGCTGACGCTCGACGGGAGATGGTGATCATCCCCGACGCGATCACACTGAGCATCTGATGCATCGGGCGATCCGCATCTGGCTGCTGCTCGCCGCGTTGGCCGCGGCGGCGTTCGCGCTGGCGCTGGCCATCGGCAGCCACACGATCGCGCCGCTCGATCTGTGGCGCGTGCTGCTGCGTGCCGACGGCGGCATCGACTCGCAGATCGTGCACGAACTGCGCCTGCCGCGCGCGCTGGCCGCATTCGGCACCGGCGGCCTGCTGGCGCTGGCCGGCGCCCTGATGCAGGTGCTGCTACGCAACCCGCTGGCCGATCCTTACGTGATGGGCGCATCGGGCGGCGCCGCGGTGGGTGCGCTCGGTGCCATGTTGTGCGGCCTCGGCGGCGCATTCACGCAAGGCGCCGCCTTCGCTGGTGCATTGGCGTCGACGGTGTTGGTGTTCGCGCTGGCGCGGCGCGAATTCGCCGGTGCGGCGCTGACCGATCCCGGTCTCGGCGCGCCGCGGCTGCTGTTGGCCGGCGTGATGCTGGCCGCGCTGTGGACGGCGCTGGTCACGCTGCTGCTCACGCTGTCTCCGGAAGCGCGCATCCGCGGCATGCTGTTCTGGCTCGCCGGTGACCTCAGCGCCGGCAGCGGCGGCGCGAGGGCGCTGGGCGTGCTCGCGCTGCTCGTGCTGCTCGTGTGGCCGCTCGGCCGCTCGCTCAACGCGATGCTGCGCGGCCCGGTGATCGCGCTGTCGCTCGGCGTGCGCGTGCAGGCGCTGCGCCGCGCGCTGTTCGTGCTGGCGTCGCTGGCCACCGCGGTCGCTATGACCAGCAGCGGCGCGGTGGGCTTCGTCGGCCTCGTGGTGCCGCATGCGCTGCGGCTGGCGATCGGCAACGATCAACGCGTGCTGCTGCCCGCGTGCGCATTGACCGGCGGTGCGCTGCTGCTGCTGGCCGACACCGCCGCGCGCACCGTGGTGGCGCCGCAGCAGCTGCCGGTGGGCCTGGTCACCGCGCTGCTGGGCGTGCCGACCTTTCTCGTCTTGCTGCTGGGACGCACACGATGACCGCGGGCACGCCCTGGCTCGAGGCGTCGGGGCTGACGCTGCGCGCCGGCGCGCGCGAATTGGCATCGAACCTGTCGCTGCGGGTGCACGCCGGAGAACTCTGGTGTGTGCTCGGCCCCAACGGCAGCGGCAAGACCACGCTGCTGCACACCTTGGCTGGCGTGCACCCGGCGGCTGCCGGGCGCGTGCGGATGATGAACGCCGATCTGCCACGTTGCCCGCCCGAACAGATCGCGCGCTGGCGCGGCCTGCTGACGCAGACCGTGCACGACAGTTTCTCCGCCAGCGCGCTCGAAGTGGTGCTGCTCGGCCGTCATCCGCACCACGACCGCTGGTCGTTCGACGACGACGAGGACCGGCGCATCGCACACGATGCGCTGGTCGCGGTGGATGCGGCGGCGCTGTCGGCGCGCGACGTCACCACCCTGTCGGGCGGCGAGCGCCAGCGGGTGGCGATCGCCGCGCTGCTGGCGCAGCAGGTGCCGCTGATGCTGCTCGATGAGCCGACGGCGCACCTGGACCTGAAGCACCAGGTCAGCGTGCTCGCGCACCTGCGCGCGCTGGTCGACGCGGGCGCGCGCGCAGCGGTGATCGCGCTGCACGACCTCAACCTCGCGGCACGGTTTGCCACCCACGCGCTGGTGCTGGGCGGCGCCGGCCCGATCGCGGGCCGCGTCGACGAGGTGATGAGCGAGAGCACGCTGGCGGCCGCCTTCGAACACCCGCTGCGCCGCCTGCGCACAGGCACACGATGGACCTACATCGTCGACTGAATCCGTGGCGCAGCGCCGCGCTGGTGTGGGCGGCGGCGCTGCCATGTCTGTCGATGCCGCTGTCCGCGTCGGCCGACGTGCGCGTGCGCGATGTCGATGGCCACGAGGTGGTGCTGGCCAGGCCCGCGCAACGCGCGATCAGCCTGGCGCCCCACTTGACCGAACTGATGTTCGCGATCGGCGCCGGCGACCGTGTGGCGGGCACCGTCGAATACGCCGACTTTCCCGAGGCGGCGCGGCGCGTGCCGCGGGTCGGCGACAGCGCGCTGCTCGACCTGGAGCGCATCGTCGCGATGAAGCCCGACCTGCTGCTCGTGTGGCGGCACGGCAATTCGCCGCAGCAACTGGAACGACTGGCGGCGTTGCAGTTGCCCACCTATGCCAGCGAGGCGCGCACGCTGGCCGACATCGCGCGCACGCTGCGCGACCTCGGTGCGCTCAGCGGGTTGCCTGAGCAGGCCGAGCAGCGCGCATCGGCGTTCGAGTCGGCGGTGGCGCAGTTGCGCGCACGATTCGCGGGGCGCCGTCGCATCGAGGTGTTCTATCAGATCTGGAACCAGCCGCTGATCACGGTGAACGGCCAGCACCTGATCAGCCAGGTGCTCGAGCTGTGCGGCGCGCACAACGTGTTCGCCGCCGAACGGCTGCTCACGCCCACGGTGACCGAAGAGGCCGTGCTGCTGGCCAACCCCGACGCCATCGTCGCCGGCTGGAGCGACTCGTTCGGCCAGGCGCCATTGGCGGGGTGGCGGCGTCTGCACTCGCTGCGCGCCACGCAGCTCGACCATCTGCTGCAGGTGGACCCCGACCTGCTGCACCGCCAATCCGATCGTGTGGTGCTGGGTGCACGCGAGCTGTGCGACAAGCTCGATGCGGTGCGCGCGACGCTGCCGCCTTCACGCTGATCGACGCGGGCCGCAGCAGCAGGCGAAGCGTGAACGGATGTATCGGCGGACACCGCACACGCGGGGTGCGAATTAAGTCTGTCGTCGCCGTCGCGGCCGAAGCGTTGAACCATCACCAGCGCGGCGACGCGCTGCTACGCTGCAACGCATTCCGAATGGAGGGAAGCTCATGCGCACGCTGTTCACAACCTCTCGTGCCTACCTGACCTGCGCCATGCTGGCGCTCGGCGCCTTGCTGGCGTCGTGCGGTGGCGGCGGCAGCAGTTCGAGCGCGGCCACGCAATACACGTCGGTGGCGATGGCCGGCGAGCTGCTCACCTACACGGTCGATCCGGTCGCGCTGACCTACAGCTACACGATCACCGAAAGCCAGTTCGGCCTCAACGGCAAGACCGGATCAGGCACGCTGGTGCGCAACCTCGACGGCACGTACTCGCCGTCGGGCATTCCGAACGCACGCCTCGTGATCCTGCCCAACGGCCTGTTGCTGGGCGCCGTGCGCGAGCGCTTCGGCGCCGCCGTGGTCACGGTGCCGATCATCGGCATGAGCAGCCCGGTGAGCACGATCGACGCGCTGGCCACCACCTACAACTACATGCACCGCGGCTGCCTGAGCGCGGTGTGCTCCACCGACATCGGCACCTTCGTGATCGCCGCCAACGGCATCAACGGCACATGGTCGTCATGCCCGAGCGCCAACCCCGGCGCCGGCGCGTGCGCGTCGGGCGGCCGCAGCGGCACGCTGGTGCCGGTGGGCAACGGCCTGTGGCAGATGTTCGAAGGCACGACCAACGTCGGCACCGCGATCGGCTTCAACTCGGCCGGGCAGAACGTGTTGCTGATCGACCTGAAGGACGGGCGCGCTGGTGGCCTGGGCATCGGCCTCGTCGTCGGTTCGCAGCAGACACTGCTGAACATGGGGCCGCAGACCACCGACGGCACCTGGATCGCTGGTACCAGCGACGGCAACTGGGCGGTGTTCACCGCCAGCGGCGCGACGATCACCGTCAACAGCATCGACGGCATCCCGACCCCCAACGCACAGCCAGTCGCCATCAGCGCCAACACACCGTGGCAAGGCATGGCCACCACTCCGGCCGGTGGCGTCGGTTTCCTCGCCGGCAACGGCGTGTACGTGCTCGAAACGGCCAACGGCTACGCGGAGCTCGGTGTCAAGGTGCGGTGACGCGTCGACCGTTCGTTCGAGGCGGCGCCCGAAGTGGCGCCGCTTCCGTTTCGCCAGCAAACTGCCGTAGCATCACGAACACCACCGCGGAGACGTGGCCGAGCGGTTTAAGGCAGCAGTCTTGAAAACTGCCGACGGTTTACGCCGTCCGTGAGTTCGAATCTCACCGTCTCCGCCAGCCAACGCGACAACGAATCTGCCGATGATCGAAAAGTCGTTTGCCGTGGCCATCCTGGCCATGTGCCTGGTGATGCTGGTGCGCATGCTGTTGCGCCCGGGGCCACGTGCACGGCTGGACCGCTCGGCGCAGCGCGCGTGGTGGTGGAGTCGCGATGCGGTGCTGCGGCTGTTCACGCGCCCGCGCATCAGCAGCGCCGATGCGCAACGCCAGGCGCGCGACGCGATCGAACGCGCCGCGCGCAAGAAGAAGAATCTGCACTGAGGGCGGCCGACGCCGCCGGCGGGACTCAGCGCGGGCGTCGCACCGCGAGCACCAGCATCCACAACGCGCCGATGCCGGCCAGGGCCACGGCGGCCCACACTTCGGGCGGCAGGGTCTGCAGCGCCGCCTGCGTGCTGGCCATCGGCAACGACACGCTGATCAGGCCGGCGGGCTTGCCCGCTATGTAGCCGTAGCCGCCGCCGCCGTTGAACTGCGCGTTGGTGCGGATGAATTCGGGCGCGTTGTCGGGGTTGTCGTGGCAGCGCAGACAACTGGCCTGTGCAACCACCGAGCGCGCATAGAGCAGCCTGCCGCCGCTGACGCGCCAATACTCTTGCGCCTTCACATCGTTGGTCTTGCCGTTGGCGGCGGCCTGCACCGCGTCGAGCGCTTCACGCTCGAAATCATCGGGCGCGTTGTTCTTGTTGAGCACCGTGCGGGCGGTCAGGCGGTAGCGTGCCTTGCTGCCCGAGGCAGTGATCACGTCGGCCACCTCACGCTGGATCAGCGCCGGGTTCTTCCAGTGGTAGGCCTCGACGCGCTCGAGCGCGTCGCGCTCGGCCACCGCGGCCTCGACCTTGGAGCCCTGCAGCACCTGACTGTCGGTGCCCGACGTCGAATACACCGATCGCGTCAGGAAGTTGCCCGGAATCTTGGCGTTGGCACCGACCGTGCGCACGTGCACGCCGCCGTATTGCGAAGCCCAGCGGCCGATGTTCTCCACCATGTCGGCCACCGTGCGGCCCTCGCTGACGGTCTGTCTGAGCAGCAGCGATTCGCTGAGCCACCAGGTGGCGGCACCGAGGCCGCCAGCGAACAACAGCATCGGCACGATCAACTTCAAACCGAGGCGAGAGGGTTGAACGGCCCCTCGCTGCATACGTTTGTCCATTGCAATACTCCCATGCACCATCTGGCACACGATGTTGTACGTGCACGAGGGTCACAGTGGACGCATCCGCGCACACTGCGGCCGTGAACTGTTGGCGCACAGCTGTCGGCCACAGTGCAACCGGCCAAGACTCCGCGAACAATTCACGCCTGCCGATTGCCGCGCGGGTCGCGCGCGCGACAGACGCCGGACGTGTGTCGGCAGCAGCATCGCCGAGGTCAAGATGGGCAGGCCCGACGCCGGTCGGCTCGAGGGGCGGAAAGTCCGCCCCGGGCAGTTGCGGCGCGCACAGTATCCTCGCGCCATGTACGCGGCCCATTTCGGTCTGAAGCGCGAGCCGTTCTCGATCGCGCCCGACCCGCGCTACCTGTTCATGAGCGAGCGCCACCGCGAGGCGCTGGCCCACCTGCTGTACGGCGTGCGCGGCGGCGGCGGCTTCGTGCTGCTCACCGGCGAGATCGGCGCCGGCAAGACCACGGTGTGCCGGTGCTTTCTCGAGCAGGTACCCAAGCGCTGCAACGTGGCCTACATCTTCAATCCCAAGCTGACCGCGCTGGAGCTGCTGCAGTCGATCTGCGAGGAGTTCCGCATCGAGGTGCATGCGCGCGGCTCGTCGTCGGCCACGTTGAAGGACCATGTCGACGCGCTCAACGAATACCTGCTGCGCACGCACGCCGCCGGGCAGAACAACGTGCTGATCATCGACGAGGCGCAAAACCTGTCGATCGACGTGCTCGAGCAGCTGCGCCTGCTGACCAATCTGGAGACCAACGAGCGCAAGCTGCTGCAGATCATCCTGATCGGCCAGCCCGAGTTGCGCGACATGCTGCTCAAGCCCGAGCTCGAACAACTCGCGCAGCGCGTGGTGGCGCGCTTCCACCTCGATCCGCTGGCCGAGGAAGAAACGGCGCACTACATCAAGCACCGCCTGTCGGTGGCCGGCATGAACGGCTTGATCCCCTTCGACCGCGAGGCCCGCCATCGCATCCACGAGCTGACGCGCGGCGTGCCCAGGCGCATCAACCTGCTGTGCGACCGCGCCTTGCTCGGTGCCTATGCCAGCGGCCGGCAGCGCGTGGACCGATCGATGGTCGAGAAGGCCGCGCGCGAGGTGTTCGACACGCGCGGCTCGCGCGGCGCATGGGGCGGGTCGCGCCGGCGCACGCTCTTGGTTGCCGCCGGTGTGGCGCTCGGCGCGATGGCGCTGGCAGCCGCGACCTTGTGGTTCACCGGCGCGCAGCGTCGCTCGGCAGCCACCGAGCGCGCGCCGGTGGCGGCCAGCGGCGCCGCCAGCCCGTTGGCCGCAGCCTCCGCTGCGGCAAGCGGTGCGGCTGCAGCGTCGGCAGCGTCGGCAGCGACGACCTCGGCGACGACCTCGGCGGCGAGCGGCGCCGCGACGCTGCCGGCAGCCGCGCCGTCGGCGGCGCCAGGGGCAGCACACGCTGCTACCGCAGCACCGGCGCCAACCCGCACCGCCAACGCATCGTCGCCCACGGCGCGTGTCGCGCCGGTGGCACGGCCTGCGTCGAGATAGGGAGCGCGTCCGGGCCATGTCGTACATCCTCGAAGCCCTGCGCCGCGCCGAGTCCGAGCGTGGGCGCAAGCGCGGCGTGCCGGGCTTGCATGCACAACCGGTACCCAGCGCGTCGGCCGATGAGACGATCGAGCGGCGCGGCAAGGCTTGGCTGTGGGTGGTGATCGGCTTGACGGCCGGCGTGTTGCTGCCGCTGCTGTGGCGCTGGTGGGCGAACGATCCCGCGGCGCAAGAAGCCGCGGCGCGCGCACCGATCGCCGGCAGCGTGTTGGCGCAGCCGAGCGCGGGCCCGACGGAGGCAGCAAATGCCGCCGCATTGCCCGCCGCGTCGGCGCCCACCGCGCCCACGGCGGCCGCTGCGGCACCGCCTTTGCCGGACGCCACGCAAACGACCCACGCCACGGCCAAGCCCGCGGCTACCGTCAAGGCGAGTGGGCCCTCCAAGCCGCATGTGCCTGCACACACGCCGGCCCTGTCAACCATGCCACCGGTTGCCAATCCCGTCGGTGGCGCGCCTGCGGTTGCCGGCCGGCCGCAGCCGTCGAGCCCGGCGCAGGCGTTGCCGACGCCAGTGCCAGAACCGAGGCTGCGCACTCTGGCCGAGTTGCCCGACGAGATGCGCCGCAGCGTGCCGGCGCTGGCCTTCGGCGGCTCGGTGTACTCCGAGATCGCCACGCAACGCATGGTCATCTTCAACGGCCAAGTGCTGCGCGAAGGCGATTCACTCTCCGACGAGCTGCTGCTGGAGCAGATCCGCCCGCACTCGGTGGTGCTGCGCATGCGCGGTCAGCGCTTCGAGGTCGCGTTCTGAGCACCTTCTCGCGGGCCGCGACGCCTGACGGCTGCGGTCGCGCCGATGGTCGAGGCGTGCGACACAATGCGCGGCCTGCAAGGAGACCTTCATGAAACCCTGCGTCGTGCTCGCGGCAACGTTGCTGGCAATGGCGGCCGCGCCGCCAACATGGGGCGCGACACCGCGTTCGAAGTCGCTGGCGCAGTTCGATTCGGGATACGCTCAATGCGAGAAGCGTGACCCGGCGATGCGCGGTCACCGCGACGAGGTGTACGCCAGCCTGTACCGGCTCAAGCTCGACGACGCGCTGACTGCGCAACTGGCCGAGACGCGCAAGAGCGCGCCCTACAAGAGCGAGCGCCGCCGCGCTGCCCAGACACTGACCAAGAATGCCGCAGCCAGCGGCGTGCAGCAGCGGCTGGACCTGCAGTGCCAGGCGCTGAAAAAGGAAATCAAGGCCTCCGCCGCGCCGGCCGACACCAAGCGCTGACGCGCCGTCACCCCGAGGAGAACCGCATGTCGATGGCCGCCAACGTGCTCGTCGCGCTCGTCGCGTTGCTGCACTTGTATTTTCTGGTGCTCGAGATGTTCTTGTGGGACAAGCCCGCCGGACTGCGCGCGTTCGGCCACACGCCCGAAGCGGCGGCAGCGAGCAAGGTGCTGGCCGCGAACCAGGGGCTGTACAACGGCTTTCTCGCCGCAGGCCTCGTCTGGGGCCTGTGCCTCGGTGCCGGCGGCACCGCGACCAAGGTGTTCTTCCTGGTGTGCGTAGTCATCGCCGGCCTCTACGGGGCGGCCACCGCCAGCCGCAAGATTCTCTACGTGCAGGCGCTGCCCGCGCTGATCGCGCTGCTGCTCGTGTGGCTCGCTTGACGGGCGTCAGGCGCCGCGACGGAGAAGTGTCATGGCAGCGTGCCCACCATGAAGATCAGAACTGGTAGCGCCGCAGGCCGCCGTCGACCGGGATCACGGTGCCGCTGATGTAGGCCGCGCGCGGGCTGGCCAAGAAGCACACCAGGTCGGCGATCTCCTGCGGCTCGCCGTAGCGCCCCACCGGGATCTCGTGTTCGTTTTGCCACTGGCGGTACTCGGGCGTGTAGTTGCGCAGGATCTGCTCGGAATGGATGCGGCCAGGCGCGATGCAGTTCACCGTGATGCCGTGGCGTCCCACCATGCGGCTCAGGCCCTTGGCCCAGCTGTGCATGCCGGCCTTGGCGCAAAAGGCGCCGTTGATGTGCTCGGGCTCGCTCTTGCCGGTGATGTTGACGATGCGTCCCCAGCCGCGCGCCACCATCGAGTCGATCAACGCGTCGCCGAGCTGGCGTGGCCGATCGAAGTTGAGCGTCATCGCCTCCTGCCACGCCGCCTCGCCAACGTGCAGCTCCTTGAAGCTGCGCGAGCCGCCGGCGTTGTTGACCAGGATGTCGACGCGGCCCATGCCGTCGGCCGCGGCGCGCGCAATGCGCGCAGCCGCATCGACGGCCATCATGTCCTGCTCGATCACGAGCGGCCGCGGGCCACCGGCCTGCGCCACCTCGTCGGCCAGCTCGTTCAGCTTGTCCGCGCGGCGCGCCGTCACGGCCAGGCGTACGCCCTCGGCGGCCAACGCCAGCGCGATGCCGCGCCCGATGCCCGCGCTGGCTCCGGTGACCAACGCGGTCTTGCCTTGCAGTTGTAGGTCCATCGTTGTCTCCTGCGAGCGCTCGTGCGCGCGCGCTCATGCGCCGACGCCGAGGTCCACGCCATCGCGGCTCAGCGCCTGCTGCAGCGGCGCGACGATCGTATCGAGCGCCCCGTCGCGGGCCACCATCATCGCCGCAGCCGTGCCTGCGGCTTGCCCCATCACGAAACACGCGCCGCTGGCGCGCGCCGCCGATTGGCCCTCGTGCTCCATCGACGCGCAGCGCCCCGCCACCAGCAGGTTGTCCACGCCCTGCGGCAGCAGCATGCGCCACGGCAGCTGATTGAAGGTGTTGCGCTCGTCGCGTGCAAACGACCATTCGACGCGGCCCGCCGTGTGACGTTCGATCGGCCACGCGTTCAGTCCGATCGAATCATGGAATCGCGCACCGCCGAGCACGTCTTCGCCGCTCAACTGGTAGGCGCCGCGTACCCGGCGCGTCTCGCGCACGCCGAGCTGCGTGCCGACGTCGATCAACTCCGCGCGTTCGAAGCCCGGCACCTCGGCGCGCAGAAAGCGCAGGTACTCGATCACTTGCCGCCGCCCTTCGACCTCACCGGCGCTCAGTTGCCAGGCGTCGGTGGCATCGACCGCGCGCCCTTGCGCGTTGGCCACCTGAGTGACGTTGATGCGCCACTCGCTGCGGTTGCGCTGCGGCCGCACGACCGCGCCCTCGCGCGGAAAGCGATAGCGATCGGCCGCGGCGCGCATCAATGTATCGATCGCGCCGAAGCTGCCCACTGCCGCCAGTGCGCGCTCGGCGTCGACGCCGCCGACGCGGAACATCGTCGACGGGTACAGCGCATCGCCGTGGCCGTCGCCGACTTCATAGGGCACGCCGGCATGGCGCGCGAGGTCGGCGTCGCCCGAGGCATCGACGAACCAGCGCGCCCGGATCGCGCCGCGGCCCGACTTGGTTTCGACGATCGCGGCATCGAGGCGCCCGGCTGCGTCGCGCGCGGCACCCGACAGCCAGGCATGGAACAACAACTGCACGCGGGCCGACAGCAGCAGCTGATCGGCCGCGCATTTGTAGGCCGGTATGTCGTACGAGCGCACGCGGATGCGGCCCTGCAAGCCATCTTGCGGCGCGTTGAGGCCGCCCAGATGGTCGATGCGCTCGAGCAATTCGTCGACCACGCCGTGCACCAGCTGCACGGTGTCGCCTCCGCGCTTGCCGTACAAGCCGGCGAAATTGGTGACGCCGCCGGCGGTGCCCATGCCGCCGAGGAAGCCGTAACGCTCGACCAGCAGCGTGCGCGCGCCGTGGCGCGCCGCGCAGGTGGCCGCTGCGATGCCCGCCGGGCCGCCGCCGACCACCAGCACGTCGACCTCGGCCAGCAACGGCAGCTGCCGCTGTGACTCCACGATGGCCGCTGGCGACGACGCGTTCACGGCACGTCAACGATCACGGCGCACCGATCACTCGGCCTTGATGCCGCGGATCATGATGATGCCGCCCAGCAGATTGGTCTCGTTGCGTACGCGCGCGCGCAGCCCTTCGGGCGAGCCGCCCACCGGCGTCCACCCCGCGTTGAAGAACCGCTGGCGCATCTCGGGCGAGCGCGCAATGGCCGACGCCTCGTCGGCGATGCGCGCCTGCACGGCCGCACTCAGCCTGGCCGGCCCCACCAACGCGACGAAGACATCCATCTCGAAGCCGCGCACGCCGGCGTCGCTGAGCGGCGGGATGTCGGGCGCCAGCGTGCTGCGGCCGGTGGTGAGCCCCACCGCCTTCAACTTGCCTGCACGCACCTGTGGCAATGCCAGGCCCGGCGGGATCAGCGCCATCTGCACGTCGCCGGCCAACAGCGCCGTGATCACCTGCGGGTTGCCTGGATATGGCACATGCGTGGCGCCGAAATTGCCCGCGCGGCTCTTCAGCAATTCGACACCCAGATGACCGGCCGAGCCGATGCCCACCGAACCGTAGTTCCACTTGTCGCCGGCGTTGCGCGCAGCCAGGAAGAAGTCCGCGCCCGACGGCTTGTCGGGCTGCGTCACCAGCACTAGCGGCGCATTGGCCACCAGCGAGAGCATGGCAAAGTCGCGCGCAGGATCGAACGGCAACTTGGGGTTCAGCAGCTTGGCCGACGACAGGTTGCCGTTGATCACGAGGCCGAGCGTGTGGTCGTCGGTGGCCTTGGCCACCAGGTCGGCGGCGATGTTGCCCGAGGCGCCCGGCCGGTTCTCGACGATGACGTTTTGGTTCAGGCTCTTGGACAAGCCGTCGGCGAGGATGCGGGCCGCCACGTCGGGAGTCGAGCCGCCCGGAAAGCCGACCATGATCTTCAGCGGCTTGGTCGGCCATGGCGTGGCTGGCACCCGATTGGCTGCTGTTGCGCGCTGCGCGGCGGCGCTGGCCGCCGGGCGCGCCGCGGTGGCAGGCGCACTCGCGCGCGTGGCCGCGGCCGCCCCGCCGGCAACGGGTGCGGCAGGCCTGGATTGCGGTGAACTCGCCGGCTGCGCCGCCGCGGCGAACACCGCGAGACTCAGGACGGCCGCCAGCGCGTGCGGCGCGCGGAGGCGCAAGGAGAGACAACGTGGCATGCAGGTCTCCGTGGTGATGGCATGCGAAATCGAGCCCGATGGTACCTGCGCGCGCAACCCGCACAAATGCGCGCCGCAGGGCAGCGCCGTCGTTCATTCAAAATGAGTTGCAGCATGGCGTGGGCCGCACAGGTGACACGTGACGACAACCGACTCGCGCATCGAATACGAACAGCGGATGCACCGGGTGATCGAGGCCATCGATCGCCGCCTCGATCAGCCGCTCGACCTGGCCTCGCTGGCCGCGGTGGCGCACTTCTCGCCCTACCACTTTCACCGCTTGTTTGCCGCCTGGACCGGCGAGACGCTCGGCGACTACCTGCGGCGGCGCCGCATCGAACAGGGCGCGAGCCGGCTGGCGTCGCAGCCTCGCCTGTCGGTGCTGCAGGTGGCGCTGTCGGTGGGCTTTGGTTCGGGCGAGGCCTTTGCGCGTGCGTTCAAGGCCCACTTCGGCAGTTCACCGAGCGTGTGGCGCTCGCAACCGCACGCGCACAGCAAGAACGATCAGGCGCATCGCAAGCACGATCAGGCGCGCACGGCGCAGCGCGCCAAGACTGCGGGCACCCTTTCCACAGACGAGGATCTTGCGATGGACGTGAAACTGATCGAGCGCCAGCCGCAGCGCGTGGCCTACATGCGGTACACCGGCCCCTATGGAGAACCGGTCTCGCGCTTCTGGATGCAGGACGTCGCGCCCTGGATGGCGGCCGACGGCCTGATGGGGCAGGCGCGCTACGGCATCAGCCACGACGACCCGAGTATCACCCAAGCCGCGTTGTGCCGCTATGACGCCTGCGTCGAGGTTGCAGCGGACTATGTGCCCTCCGGCCGCGCCTTGGTCACCACGCTGCCCGGTGGGCGCTATGCGGTGATGCCGTTCAAAGGGAACTCCGAGCAGGTGTTCCACGCGTGGACGCAATTGCTGCGCGATTGGTTGCCCACGAGCCGGCTGCAGCTCGACAACCGCCCCTGCTTCGAGCACTACCCACGGGGCTCGACCCACGATCCCGTCAGCGGCGTGTTCGATTGCCAGATCTGCATTCCGGTGGCGCCCCTGTAGTCCCGGCTGACTGTGGTGTTGGGGCGAGCGTGACAGGGTCACGCCCGCCCATGTGACGGATTCGACGCGGCAGTTGATGGCGCGCTGTCGTGCCTGGATGCAGCCTCGACAATCGGCGCACCTGCCTGCAGGAGCACGTTGCATGGGCCTTCACCGCACCTGGCGCGCCGGCGCCGTGACCACTCTGTGGCTGGCGCTCGCGCTGAGTGCCTGCACCACCGCGCCCGACGCCACCGCGCCGCAGGCCGCGGCGATCGCCGACGCACGCACGCAGCAGCGCGAGGCGATGCGCAGCTACGTGGTCGCGATGACACAGCGCGACGAGCTGTACGAGTCTTTCTCCGGGCTGCGCCGCGGCGACCCGATGTTTGCCGCCGCCAAGGAGAGCATCGGTTCGCTGTACCGCGATCCGGTGGTGCTGGATTGGATGATCGACCAGCTCGGACAGGACCGCAGCGCGTTCGCGCAGCGCTTCGGCGTCGTGGTGGTCGAGGGTTTCGCGCGCGCCAACGACGACGCCGCATGGAAGATGCTGCGCCCGGTGGGCGCGGCGCTGGGCCGGCTCGATGCCGCACAGTGCAGCGCCTATCAGGCCGAGGCGCGCGGCAACACCGGCGCACGCGGCGCCGCGATGACTGCGCTGGTGCGGCGCATGCAGCCGGCCGAGCTCAGCGAGTTCTTCGATGGCTTTCGTCTCGCGCTGCGCGCGGGCATCGAGCGCCAGCCGCTGCGGCCAGTGGCCAGCAGCGCGCAGATCGCTGCGGCGCTGGCCAGCGTGTCGGGCGGCAGCGTGGTGCCCGGCGCGATGAACGAATGCTCCGCGGCGCTGGTGGCCGCCAACGCCGTGCAGAACGCGAACGGCGACACGCGCAGCCATTTGCTGTCGGTGATGCTGGCCACGGCCGGCCTGGGCGCGCAGCGCGAATTCAAGCGCTGACCCGCCGGCGCCGCGAGTCGCCTGGCCACGGCACCGCACGCTCGGCGCCGTGACGCCAGTGGGTGCCGACGCACGGCCATCGCCGCCGACGGAATTGGTGTACCGTCGATGCCGTGTCCGGCCCCATCGCGCCACTGCAGCACGACGCCCTGCACTCGCACACGCTGGCCAACGGCGTGCAGGTGGTGGCGCTGGCGCGGCCCCACCTGCAAACGGCGGGCGTCAGCGTGTTCGTGCGCGTGGGCAGCGCGCACGAGAGCCGCGCACTCAACGGCATCGGCCACGTCCTCGAGCACATGGCGTTCAAGGGCACGCGCGAGCGTGACGTGCATCGCGTGAACCTCGATGCCGAGCGGCTCGGCGCCGAGGTCAACGCGCACACCGACAAAGACCACACCGCCTATCACATGCGCGGCCTGGGCGAGCACGCGCCGCAGTTCGTGGCCATGCTGGCCGACATCGTGCGCCACGCCACCTTCCCGCAAGAGGAGCTGGCGCGCGAGCGCGAAGTGCTGCTGCAGGAGGTGGCCGAGATCGAGGACGACCCCGTCACCGTGGCCTACCAGCTGTTCGACGGCGCCTGCTGGGGCACTCACAACGCCGCGTTACCGGTGATCGGCCAGCGCCGGGTGATCGAGCGCTGCACGCGCGAGCAGCTGGCCGCGCACGTGCAGCGCCACTACACCGGCGCCAACGTCGTGGTCGCAGCGGCTGGCGCCATCGACATCGCGGCGGTGCAGCGCGCGGCCGACGCCGCGTTCGGCGACATGCCGCTCGGCCAGCCCAACGAGCTGCCCGCCGCCGGCTACGTCGGCGGCACACGCGTCAAGCGCATGGACGTGGGCCGGCAGATGCACCTCGTGATGGGCTACCCGATCGCGGCTCGCGCCGACGGCGACGCCGCATGCGACCTCGCTGCCGCGGTGCTCGGCGACGGCATGAGTTCACCGCTGCTGACTGAGCTGCGCGAAAAGCGCGGCCTGGTGTACCACGCCGCGTGCAATGCCGACCGCTTCGAATTCGGTGGCCAGCTCGCGATCGAGGCGTCGTTCGCGCCGGACCACCTCGCCACCGTGCTCGGCCAGGTGGTGCAGCTGGTGCGACAGCAGGCCGAACGCGTCGCACCGATCGATCTGGAGCGCGCGCGCAACCAGATCATCGTGCGCCTGCTGCGTCACGATGAGCGACTGGCGCAGCGTTTGGAGGATGCCGCGCTCGATCTGTTCGCGCTGCGGCGCGTGCGCAGCGTGGCCGAGCGGCTGGCGCAGGTGCGCGAGGTCTCCCACGAACAGGTGCGCGCGGCCTTTGCGCGCATGCTCGATGCCGGCGCGTCGGTGGCCGTCACCGGCAGCGTGGGCCGCGCCACGACGCGGCACATCGACGAAACGCTTGCACAAACGGCCGCCCACGGCACGGCGCCGCGCCGCGCCGGCCACCGGAGCCCTCGACCCTGGGCAAGCTCATCGTCCAGGAGTTCCTGACTCTGGCCGGCATGCGCGGCTCTGCCACCCGCGTGGTGGTGCTCTGCTGTCACCCGCAGCGCGGCTGAGCTCCGCGCGCAGCGACGCCAGCGCCGTTTTCAGTCTGTGCGCTCGACCATGTTGAGCAGGAATCCGGCGCCGCTGCGCCCAGCGGCGGCAGCCTGCACGAGGAACACCTTGGCACGATCGACATCGCGGCGTACCTGATTGCCGTACATCGGCTCGCCCATCAACAGCATGAAGCCGGCGCATTCGGCCGCCTCGGCGTTGTGCCGGGCGGCCAGCGTCTCGAACAGCGTGAGCGAGCGGCGATACTGGCCTCCGTGATACGCCTGCTGCGCCTCGGCGATCGTCGCGGGCTTGTCGGCAGCGGCTGCGCCGGCCATCGCGGCGGCCAGTGCAGCCGCAATCAAGATCCCTCTCATGCAAGTCCTCCAGTGGGTCGGTTGGATAGCTGGCGTGGCGAAGCACGACCATCCTTGAGTCGTTTGACGCGCCAGACGCCGCCGGCAGGACACCTGCAGCCGGCCAGACCCCTAGAAAGAAAAGAGCCGGTGACTGTCGATTCGGCCCGCGACGAACCGTCGTTGACCAGGAGGCGCGCAACCGCACGCCACCCCTGCACTGACCCCTGACACAAGGAGCCTCACCATGACTGCCCAATCGGCGAACCCCATTCCCCAAGGCATGCACTCGCTGAGCCCGCACCTGATTTGCGCCGGCGCGGCCAAAGCCATCGAGTTCTACAAGGCCGCCTTCAATGCCATCGAGCAAATGCGCATGCCGGGCCCCAACGGCAAGCTGATGCACGCCGCCCTGCGCATCGGCGACTCCACGCTGATGCTGGTCGACGAAATGCCCGAGCACGGTGCCATGGGCCCCAAAGCACTCAAGGGCTCGCCGGTGACGATCCACCTCTATGTCCCTGACGCCGACGCCACGTTCGCGCGCGCGGTGGCGGCAGGAGCCACGGTCAGGATGCCGCTCGCCGACATGTTCTGGGGCGACCGCTATGGCCAGATCGAAGACCCGTTCGGCCACCGCTGGTCGATCGTCACCCACCAGCGCGACGTGACGCCCGAGGAGATGCAAAAGGCGATGCGCGAGATGGCGTCGAAGTGACGACACGCGGTCGAGCGGGCCCCGACAGCGCACCACGGTGCGCCCGCGCCGGTCCACTGCACGCGCCGCTCGCCGGGCGCGGCCATCGCTGGGCTCGCCCTAACTGGGAGCGCCCCTGGCTGGGACACGCACCGACTTTTCGCGCGCGGCCGGTCTCGATGCAATGGCGTCAAGCCATGACATCACCGCCACGAGACCGCGACCATGACCGCCACGACCCGCCTCGATTCGCCGCCGGCCGCCGCGCTGGCGGCCGTGGCGTGTGAGCCGTTCGCGATCGGCGCGCACCTGGTCACGCCGCGCCTCGGCTACACGCACCACGGCATCTACGTGGGCGCGCACCGCGTCGTGCACTACGCCGGCTGGTCGCGCGCGGCTCTCACCTGCCGGCCGGTCGAAGAAGTGTCGCTCGAGGACTTCGCCGGTGGCCGTGAAGTGCGGGTTCGTGCCGACTCGCCAGTGCGATATGCTCCGACGGACATAGCGGACCGTGCGCGTTCGCGGCTCGGTGAAGACCGCTACCGCATCGCCAGCAACAACTGCGAGCACTTCTGCCATTGGTGCCTGAGCGGTGAGAACCGCAGCGCGCAGATCGACCGCCTGCTCGGCTGGGCATCGGCCATCGCGGTGGCGTGGGGCCGCCTTGCTGGTTCGGTGTTCGGCGCCGGACTGCGGCCGCGCACACAAAGCAGCCGCTGCTGAAAAGGTCCTTCGCCTTTTCCTGCTGTTGTCGCGCTTGCGACAGTTCGATCTCGGGCGTATAACCCAACCCCCCACCCTGGGCGCGTTCAAGAAGAACAAGCTCCCTCTCATCGAAGGCGGCCCCGGAGGGTTCAACAACGAGGAGACACCATGAAGTTTCGCCATTCGGCGATGGCCATTGCGGCCATCCTGGCCGCCGGCTGCGGTTCGACCCCCATGGCGGCGGACATCACGTCCGACCGGCTGCTCAGGGCCGACAGCGAGCCAGGCAATTGGATGACCTACCACGGCAACTACCAGTCGTGGCATTACAGCGGCTTGTCAGAGATCAACACCGGCAATGTCAAGGGCCTGACCGAAGCCTGGTCGCACGTAGCCAGCCGCTCGGTGCGCGGGCTGCAGTCGTATCCGCTGGCGGTGGATGGCGTGCTGTACTACTCCGGCTCCTACAACCAGGTGTGGGCGCTCGACGGCGCCACCGGCGAGGTGCTGTGGCAGTACAAGCAAAAGCTCAATGAGGATCTGGTCGCCAAGCAGACCCACTCGCCGTACAACCGCGGCATCGCGATCGGCTACGGCAACGTCTTCATGGGGACGCTCGATGGCAAGCTGGTGGCCATCGACATGAAGACCGGCAAGCAGGCCTGGGAGACTAAGCTGGTCAACTCCGAGAAGCTGACGGTGGGCTTCACAGGCGCGCCGTTGCTGGTCAAGGACAAGGTCATCATCGGCGCCCAGGGCGGCGAGTGGCCCAGTCGCGGGCCGATCTTCGGCGTCGATGCCAAGACCGGCAAGCAGGTCTGGCGCTTCTTCACCGCCGGCGGCGAAGAGAACAACGGCGACGCCCGCAATACCTGGCTCAACGATTCGTGGAGAACGGGCGGCGGCGGCGGTTGGATGCCGGGCGGCTACGACCCGGAAACCAATTCTGTCTGGTGGGGCACCGCGAATCCGGCGCCGCTGTTCGACTGGTCGGGGCCCGACTACAAGACCAAAGGTGCGCGACCCGGCGACAACCTGTACACGACTTCGGTGATCCTGCTCGACCCCGACACCGGCAAGCTGAAGAGCTACCACCAGGAATTGCCGCACGACGCCTGGGACTTCGACTCTGCCACGGGCGAGTTCATCATGCTCGAGCGCGATGGCAAGAAGTACACCGTGCACCCGAGCAAGAGCGGCTTCGTCTGGGTTTACGACCGCAACGCCAAGGTGCAGAACGTCTGGCGCCTGATCAAGAACATCAACTTCGTGCAGGACATCAAAGCCGACGGCACGCTGGTAGGCCGGTACGACATGACCGAGGGCAAGCAGGCAAAGCCCCTTTGTCCCTACATCGCCGGCGGCATGAGCTGGAACATGGGTACCTACAACCCGAAGACCGGCATGATGTACAAGGTCGGCAACGAGTGGTGCATGGACATCACGGTCCAGAAGACCACGCCGATTCTGGAGCCGATGGCGCAACTGAACATCGGCGCCGACTTCCAAATCGTCAATCCGCCTGACGGCAGAGCGCGCGGCCACGTCTCGGCGCGCGACCCGATCACCGGTGCGATGAAGTGGGAGATCCAGTTCCCCGAGCCGCCGCTGGCGAGCCTGCTGTCCACCGGAGGCAACCTGCTGTTCGTGCCCGACGCGCGCGGCTGGCTGCATGCCTATGACGCCAGCACCGGGTCGGAGCTGTGGAAGCACAACAATGGCCAGGGCCACAACGGGGGCATCATCACCTACTCGGCCAAGGGCAAGCAGTACGTGGCGGTGATGACCGGGTGGGGCGGCCTGGCCGGCGACGACTACGCGGCGTTCTTCGGTGGCTCATTTGCACAAATGCCGAAGGACTCGGGCATCATCAAGGTGTTCGCGCTGCCCTGAACGCTCAGTCAGCTGACCTCACTGCACAGGCGCTCGCGCGGCGGGCGCCTGTTTTTTCGATTGCCGTGCCGAACACGCTCTACTCACACCCCCTGGCAGGCGTCGCGGCCCTCATGGCCGCTGCGGCCGCAGCCCTCAGTGCGACAACGGCCGCTCACGCGCAGGTGGACAACAAGCCCGGGCCGATGCAATCGGGTCAGCACACGACAGCGGCCGAAGCAGCGAGCGCTCCCGCGCCGAGCGTGGCCGCTTCGTCGGCGGCCGCGTTCGATCCAAGGCAGTTGTTCGCCAATGTGTGCGGCTGGTGTCACTCCAGCGGCGGACGCGAGGCGGGCAAGGGGCCGAAGCTGATGGGCACCGCGCTCACCGATGGCGAAATCGCCTATCGCATCAAGACGGGCAAGACCGGGCAGATGCCCGCCTTCGGCTCGGCGCTCACCGAGCAGCAGATCGCCGCCGTGGTGGCCTACATCCGCAACCTCAAACCCGAAGGCGCGCAGTGAAGTCCAGACCATCGCCGAAGTTGACATGGCGCGCCGCGCTGCTTGCACCGCTGATCGTGTGTGCGCATGCGATGGCCCACGCGCGGCCGCTGGCCGAGGTGCAGTCGAGCAAGCAACTGTCGTTGTGTGCCAACCCCAACGCGCTGCCGTTCGCTGCCGAGCGCGGTGATCTGCCGGGTTTTCAGATCGAGATCGCGCGCGCGCTGGCGCAGCGCATGGGTTTGCAGTTGCAGGTGTTGTGGATCGTGCCCCGCTACCGCGCCGCCTTGGTCGACTGCGACATGCTGATGGACACCATCCTGAGCCCTGGCGTCGAGCAACGCGGGCTGCGTCCCTCGGTACCGTACCAGGTGAGCGGTGTTGGCTTGGTGTTCGCGCCCGGCCAGCCGACAGTGCCCGACTACAAGTCGCTGCGCGATGGCATGCGCGTGGGCGTGATGATGAATTCGCTGGCCAGCCTGGTGGTGAGCCGCACCGGCGCGGCGATGGTGCCGTTCGGGTTCGAAGACGAGATGATGGAAGCCATCGCGCGCGGCGAAGTCACCGCCGGCGCGGTCTCTCCCGCTTCGGCGGGCTACTACAACCTGCGCCACCCCAACCAGCCGCTGACCGTGGTGCGCGCGCAGGACCACGAGCCCGACCTGCGCTGGAACGTCGCAGTGGGCCTCCGCCGCGCCGACGATGCGCTGCTCGAAGCCGTCAACGCCGCGCTGAAGGCGCTGCTCGACGACGGCACGATCCGCGCCATCTACGCCCGCTACGGCATCGAGCACCGCGCGCCCTGATCAGCCCTTCCAGGTGAACGGGAACGCGAGCTGCTTGACGTAGCCGTTGGGCACGTAGTCGCCCAGCACGCCGTAGGCTTCGGGCCACTCGCGATCGGACTTCACCGCGGTGCCGAACGCGTAGTCGAGGAACGCGAAGTGCGCCGCGTAGTTGCGGTCGAGCGCCTCCTTGTCCTGCGAGTGGTGCCAGTGGTGGAAGTTGGGTGTCACGATCAGGTAGCGCAACGGCCCCAGCCGCACGCTGACGTTGGCATGGTTGAACACCGCCTGGAAGCCGACGATGACGATGTAGGCGTCGATCACCTCCTTGCCGAAGCCGAGCACGACGATCGGCGCGAGGATCAGCGTGCGCGTGATCAGCAGCTCGACGATGTGCTGGCGCGAGCCGGCCAGCCAGTCCATGCTCTTGACGCTGTGGTGCACCGCATGCAGCCGCCACAGCAGCGGCACCTCGTGATAGGCGCGGTGCGTCCAGTATTGCACCAGGTCGGCCACCAGCACGATGCCGAACAGCGCGACGAAGAAGTTGAGGTTGCTCACCCAGCCGCGCACGCCGTCGTTGGCGGCCCAGCCGAACAGCTTGTGCACCAGCAGGTTGGTCGCCAGCAGCACGAAGCCGACCACCATGTGGTTGACGATGAAGTGATGCGCGTCGGTCTGCCACTCGGCCCGGAACACCGGCTGCTCGCGGCGCAGCGCGAACAGCTTCTCGATGAAGATGAAGATCAGCGACGAGCCGAGCAGGTCGAGCACGAACCAGTCCAGGCCGATGTAGGGCGTGTTGTCGGGGAAGTCGTTGACCGGCACCTTGTGGCCGCCGAGCAACGCCGCCAGTGCGATCAGCGTGAACGCGCCAAGTGCCAGCCAGCGCGTGCGGCCGCGCACGATGTTGAACAGCGCCAATCCGCCCGCGAGCACCATCGACCAGTACAGCAGCTGGCGCATCACGTCGACGTTGTACGACTTGCGCAGCTCGGGTGTCGTCAGGTACTCAGGGAAGTGAAACGCCAGCACGCCGAGGAAACACAGCACCGCCAGCACCAGCGCGATCACGCCGGACACCATGCCCGTGCCCGGGCGCAGTTCGCCGTGCGATTCGCTCAGCTGGTTCAGTTTGTGCAACGGATCCATCGGTGCGGCCTCCCAAGCCCTCGACCACGACAGCCGATGATACGGAGCCGGCCCGCCCCATGCGGCGCGGCAGCGATCATTCAGATGGTCCGTCGCCGCATGTCCTGCAGGCGTTGCTCGAGCATCTGGATCACCTCGGCAGTGCCGGCGAGGCCCGGATTGACCTTCAGCGCCCGCTCGAAGAACTCCACCGCCCGTTCGGTGTGGCCGAGCTTCATGTGAATCTGCCCGGCGCCCGACAAGGCGCCGAAGTGATTGGGGTTGCGCTTGAGCACCTCGTCGCAGTCGAGCAGCGACTTCTCGTTCTCGCCGAGCAGGAACAGCACGGTCGCGCGCTTGTTCCAGCCTTCGGCGAAGGCCGGCTTGCGACGCACGATCTCCGAGAAAGTGGCCAGTGCGGCGTCGAACTGCCCGGCCTGCATCTGCTCGACGCCGGTGGCGAACAGCTGGTCGATCGCGCGGTCGCCCGAGCGGCTCCAGATCTGCCACATCGCGGCGCTGGCGATCTCGCGCACCAACTCGTTGTCGTCGGCCAGCCGGGGCACCAGGCGGTCGGCATCGGCCATCGTGCCGATCTCGGCCAGTCGCGCGATGCCGGCCAGCCGCTTCTCGACATCGTGCTGCTCGAGCGCCTGCAGCGCCTGCGCGCGAGTCATCGCTGGTTCGGCCATGGCCGCGCTCAGCGCGACGGTCAGCGCCAACAGAAACGCCAATGGGCCACGAGCGGAGATCATTACCTGCACCTTCAGCTCAGAACCGCATCAGGCCACAACGGCGCGGCGTCGGCAACCACCGCATGGCAGGCCACGCGGCCGGCGCCGTGCGGCAGCAGCACGGGTGCTTCGACCCGGCAGCGCGCCATCGCGAGCGGACAGCGCGGATGAAAGGCGCAGCTGGTGGGCGGATCCAGCGGCGAGGGCAATTCGCCCTTCAAGATGACGCGGGTGCGCCGCGACGCGGGGTCGACGGTCGGCGTGGCCGACATCAGCGCGCGGGTGTACGGGTGCCGGGGCAGCGCGAACACCGCATCGCGCGGGCCCTGCTCGACGACGCGGCCCAGGTACATCACCAGCACCTCGTCGGCGACATGGCGCACCACCGACAAATCGTGCGAGATGAACACGTAGGCGACGCCGAACTCGCGCTGCAGCTCGGCCAGCAGATTGAGCACCTGCGCGCGCACCGACACGTCGAGCGCCGACACCGGTTCGTCGAGCACCAGCACCTCGGGCCGCGGCATCAGCGCCCGTGCGATCGCGATGCGCTGGCGCTGGCCGCCCGAGAACATGTGCGGCCAGCGCTCGAAGTGTTCATCTCGCAGGCCGACCTTGCGCAGCATCGTGCGGGCCGCGGCCTCGCGCTGCGCGGCGTCGCCCTGGTGCTGCACGAGCAGTGGCTCCTGCAGCGCCGCGCCTACACGCTGGCGTGGATTCAAAGATCCATACGGGTTCTGGAACACGATCTGCACTTGGCGGCGCAGCCGCGCGCGTTGCGCGGCGTCGGCGCGTGCGACGTCGATGCCGGCGATCTGCAGGCGGCCGGCGGTCGGCGGCTCGACCATCGTCAACAAACGCGCCAAGGTCGACTTGCCGCAGCCCGATTCGCCGACCACGGCGAGCGTGCGGCCCGCGGCCAACGCGAACGACACCCCGTTGAGGGCGAACAGGTCTGCGGTGGCAAACAGGCCGCGCCGCACGCGGTAGTGGCGCTGCAGGTCGAACGCTTCGAGCACCGGCGCGGCCGCGTTCATGGCATCGACGCGTGGCTCGCCAACGGCTGGGGCACACCGTGCCGCAGCGGCGTGTGGCACAACGCATGGCCCCACGCCGGCGCCGCGTGGGCAGGTGCCACGCGATGGCAGTGCCCGGTGGCGTGCGCACAGCGCGGTGCGAACAGGCAACCCGGCGGTCGATCCCACAGCCCCGGCACCACACCCGGAATCGCAGCCAGCGCAGACCCGGTCGCGCGCTCGGGCAACGCAGCCAGCAGCGCCGCGGTGTACGGATGGTGCGGATCGGCGAACAGATCGTCGGCCCGAGCCGACTCGACCTGGCGGCCGGCGTACTGAACGCTCACCCGGTCGGCCGTCTCGGCCACCACGCCCAGATCGTGCGTGATCAACACCAGCGCCATCGCGGTCTCGCGCTGCAGTTGCAGCAACAGGTCGAGGATCTGGGCCTGGATCGTGACGTCCAGCGCGGTGGTCGGCTCGTCGGCGATCATCAGGCGCGGCTTGCACGCCAGCGCCATCGCGATCATCACGCGCTGGCACATGCCGCCCGAGAGCTGATGCGGGAACGCCGACATGCGCCGCCGCGCATCGGCGATGCCCACTTGCTCGAGCAGCTCGAGCACACGGCGGCGGCGTGCGGCGCGGTCGAGATCGAGGTGCGCACCGAGCGCTTCGTCGATCTGCCAGCCGACCGTGAAACAAGGGTTCAACGAACTCATCGGTTCCTGGAACACCATCGCCAGATCGCGGCCGATCAACGCCCGACGCTGGCGCGGTGACAAGGCTTGCAGGTCGTGGCCGGCGAAAGCCATGCGCTCGGCGCGCACCGTGGCCGTCCACGGCAGCAGGCCCATCACGGCCAGCAACGCCACCGACTTGCCCGAGCCCGACTCGCCGACGATGGCCAACACCTCGTTCGGATGTACGACGATGTCGATGCCGTCGACCGCCTTGAAGGCGCCGCCGCGGGTGGCAAACGCGACGCTCAGGCCACGGACGTCTAGCAGTGGTGTCACGCTGACCGCCCATTCATGCGAGCACATCGCGGAGCAAAGGCGCGGGTAGGCAGTCGGCTGCGCTTCGTTGCTTGCCCTCGCTGCGCGAGGGTTCCCTGCGATGCTCGGTCTCGCGGCCCCGCCGCAAAACTCACTGCGCTCACTTCGTTCGCTGCGCTCGAACAGTTGCGACGAGTCAGATCACGATGCGCGCTGGCGCGCGCGGGCCGCGAGCCCAGCGCTTCTCTGCTGCGCAAAGGCGCTCCGCCGACTGCCCACCCGCACCTTTGCCGGCACGGTCTGGCTGTTCGACCGGCAAGCCACTGCGGGTGGCGCTCGCGGCAGGTGGTGCCCGGCGGGGGCGATTTCTGGGGCGACGAGAAGCGCAGCGGCGGGGTCGGCGCGCGCGCAGCGCGTGCTTCGTGATCTGACTCGCCGCAACTGTTCGAGCGCAGCGAACGAAGTGAGCGCAGCGAGTTTTGCGGCGCCGCCCCGGCGCGAGCATCGCAGTGGAGTCGGCGCGCAGCGCCGACCGCCCCAGCATGAGCCCCTGGCGGGTACCGCCTGCCGCGACCCGCAATCCGCCAACAAGAAAGGTGCTGGGCAGACAACCTGAGCATCACGAGCGCCTCATCTTCGGGTCGAGTGCGTCGCGCAACCCGTCGCCGGCGAGGTTGATCGACACCACGGTGACCAGGATCGCCAGGCCCGGCAGCGTCACCTGCCAGGGGTTGGAGCGGATGAACTCGCGCGCGTCGGCGAGCATCGTGCCCCACTCGGCGGTGGGCGGCTGCGCGCCGAGGCCGAGAAATCCCAGCGCGGCCGCCTCGAGGATGGCATCGCTCACCCCCAGTGCGGCCTGCACGATCAGCGGCGCCAGGCAGTTGGGCAGCACGGTGGCGAACATCAGCCGCCACGGCCCGACTCCGGCCACGCGTGCCGCGGTGACGTAGTCCTTGCCGAGTTCGGCCAGCGCGGCGGCGCGCAGCAGCCGCACGTAGCGCGGCAGGTAGACGATGGTCACCGCCACGATGGTGTTGGCGAGGCTGGGGCCGAGCACCGCCACCACGAGGATCGCGAGCACCAGGCTCGGCACCGCCATGATCAGGTCCATCACGCGGGTGATCGCCACGTCGACCGCGTTGCCGAGCGACACGCAGGCCAGGCCCAGCAACACGCCGATCACGAACGACACGCCCATCACCGACAGCCCGATGAACAGCGAGATGCGGGCGCCGTGGATCAGGCGCGACAGCAGGTCTCTGCCGAGGCCGTCGGTGCCGAGCAGGAAGCGCGCGCTGCCGCCATCGGCCCACGCCGGCGCCGCGCGCACCGCGTCGCGAAACTGCTCGTTGGGCGCATAGGGCGCGATCAGGTCGGCGAAAATCGCCAACACGATGATCACGATCACCAGCGCGAAGCCGGCGAGCGCGCCGTGGTTGTCGGTGAAGGCCTGCCAGAACGCGCGCAGCGGCCCCGGCGGCGCCGGCCCCCCATCGACAATCGCCATCGCGTCGAGATCAGCCATGGCGGATGCGCGGATTGATGAAACCGTAGGTCAGGTCGACCAGCAGGTTGACGACGATCACCACGGTGGAGATCAGCATCACGCCGCCCTGCAGCGCGGGGTAGTCGCGGCGGCCAATCGATTCGATCAGCCACTTGCCGACACCGGGCCACGAGAAGATCGTTTCGGTCAGCACGGCGCCGGCCATCAATGCGCCCACCTGCAGCCCGATGATCGTGACCACCGGGATCAACGCGTTGCGCAGCGCGTGCAGGCCGACCACGCGCCACGCCGACAGGCCCTTGGCGCGCGCGGTGCGCACGTAGTCCTCGCCGAGCACCTCGAGCATCGACGAGCGCGTCATGCGTGCGATCACCGCCAGCGGGATCGTGCCCAGCACGATCGCCGGCAGCACCAGGTGGTGCAGCGCATCTTTCAGCGCGCCTGGCTGTCCTGACAGCCAGGCGTCGATCGTCATGAATCCGGTGAGGGGTGGGAAGTCGTACTTGATCAGGTCGATGCGGCCCGACACCGGCGTCAGGCCCCAGCGTTCGCCGACGAACATGATCAGCAGCAGGCCCCACCAGAAGATCGGCATCGAGTAGCCGGTGACCGAGAAACCCATCAACGCCTGGTCGTACACGCTGCCGCGGCGCGCCGCCGCGATGGTGCCCGCGGGCAGGCCGATCGCCACCGCCAACAACATCGCAGTCAACGACAGCTCGATGGTGGCCGGAAACAACGCAGCGAATTCGGTGAGCACCTTCTGGTTGGTTGCCAGCGAGGTTCCGAAGTCGCCGTGCAGCAACTGCCACATGTAGTCGACGAACTGTTTCCACACCGGCTGGTCCAGGCCGAGTTCGTGGCGGAATTGCGCCAGCCGCTCCGGTGAGATGCCGCGCTCGCCGACGCGCACCTCCACCGGATCGCCTGGCACCAGCCGGATTGCCACGAAGGTGACGAACATCAGCGCGACGAAGGTCGGGATCGTCAGCGCCAAGCGGCGCAGCAAGAAGCGCAGCATCGGATATCAGCCTGCCCGCCGCAGCCTCGCCGCGCAGCGGCGCAGGCGCGGTGTCGTCAAGCGGCCGCCGCGGATCCGGCTTTGCCGGGCCGGTGGCGGCGTCCCCCTGGGGGGGAGGCGGCCGCCAGGCCGCTCCGGGGGGGAGTCATTTCACATCCACTCCGTTGAGCTGGTGCGCGCCGAACGGGCTCTGCTTGTAGCCCGTGACCTCCTTGCGCATCACCTCGTAGACCACCGAATGCGCGATCTTCATGTCGGGTGCGTCTTCCTTCTCGATCGCCTGCATCTCGGCGTACAGCTTGCTGCGCTCCTTGACGTCGGTGAGCGTGCGCGCTTTGTCCAAGCGCTCGTCGAAGGCCTTGTTGCACCACTTCGACAGATTCTGGCCGCCCGGCCGCGCCGCCGCGCAGCCGCGCAGGAAGAAGAAGTTGTCGGGGTCGCCGTTGTCGCCGGTCCAGCCGAGCATGCCGGTGATGTGCTCGCCCTGCTGCATGCGCTTACGGTACTCGCCCCACTCGTAGGTCACGAGCTTGGCGTTGACGCCGATCTTGGCGAGATCCGCCTGCATCATCTCGGCGATGCGCTTGGCGTTGGGGTTGTACGGCCGCTGCACCGGCATGTACCAGAGGTCGATCTCCAGCGGCGCCTTGACGCCCGCCTTCGCCAGCAGGTCTTTGGCCTTGTTGACGTCGTACGGATAGTCCTTCACCGCATCGTTGTACGACCACAGCGTCGGCGGGATCAGGTTCTTCGCCGCCTGTCCGGCGCCGAGGTAGACGTCCTTGATGATCGCGGCCTTGTCGATCGCCATGTTGAAGGCCTGGCGCACCTCCTGCTTGTCGAACGGGGGCTTCTGCGTGTTGAACGCCCAGTAGGCGATGTTCAGGCCCGGCTGGTGGATCACCGTGAGGCTCGGGTCTTTCTGCATCTCTGGCAAGTCGGCCGGGCGCGGCGCGATCACGAAGTGGCATTCACCGGCCTTGAGTTTGCTGTAGCGCGCGGTCGGGTCGGGCGTGATCGCATAGACCAGGTCGTCGACCAGCGCCTTCTCGCCCCAGTACGCCTTGTTGGCCTTGAAGCGGATGACGGCGTCCTTCTGATAGGCGACGAAGCTGAACGGCCCGGTGCCGACGGGGAATTGATCGAACTGTTCCTTCTTGTTGGTCTTGGCGAGGAACTCGGCGTATTCGGCCGAGTGGATCGACGCGAAGTCCATCGCCAGATTGGCCAGGAACGGCGCGTTGGGTTCCTTCAACTTCATGCGCACGGTGTTGGCGTCGACCTTCTCGATCGACTCGAGCAGCTTGGGCATGTCCATGTCGGCGAAGTAGTCGTACTTGCCGCCCGACACCTTGGCGTACGGATGGTCGGGCTTCCACTGGCGCTCGAACGAGAACAGCACGTCGTCGGCGTTGAACTCGCGCGTCGGCGTGAAGCCGTTGACGCCGTTGTGGAACTTGACGCCGTGGCGCAGCTTGAACGTGATGGTCTTGCCGCCGTCGGCGACCTGCCAGCTCTCGGCCAGGCCCGGTTCCACCTGCGTGCTGCCGCGCGCGAACTGCGTCAGCTTGTCGTACACCGGGCGCGCCGCATCGAAGCTGGTGCCGGTGGTGTTGAGCGCCGGGGTGAAGTTCTCGGGCGACCCTTCGGAGCAATAGACGAGTGTCTTGGCCGCTGCGGCGGATGCCACCGACAACGCGGCGGCGGCGAGCGCAGTGGCGAGCCAGGCTGGCGATGGGCGAGCGATGGCGTTTGACATGAAGAGAGTCCTCCACAAATGCGGTGCGCCGATCGTACGGCTTGCCCGCCGCATGCAAACGGTGGGCCACCACGAGGAATCCCTAGTGCCAAACAGCTCCAGGCGCCACTACGACGGCGCGTCCGATGCCGCCGGGTCGCCTCTGGGCAACACGTCGCGGAACATCTCGAATCGCTTCCACGCTGCCACCGGCTGCGCGCAGTTCTCGTACGGCGCATCGGGCGACATCTCGAGCCGCTGCATGCGATGGATATAGCGCGGGCAATTCGGAAAAATGCGTTCGGCCTTGACCCGCACCACGCACTGCGCGCCGGGCCACTGCGACCGCAACGGGTCGTCGAGGTCCAAGCTCGCCAGACCCTGCACACGCAGGCGGCGCGGCCGCTCGAAGTCGATGAACAGCAGCCCGACGCGAGGATTCACGAGCAGGTTGCCCAGACTGCGGAACATGCCGTTGCCGTCGTAGCTCGGAAACGCCAGCGTCCGTGCATCGAGCACCCGCACGAAGGCCGGCGCGCCGCCCTTGTACGAGCACTCGGGCCAGCCCTGCTCGTCGGCGGTCGACAGAAAGAACATCGCCTGGCTGGCGATGAACGCGGTGTCCTCTTCGGTGAATGACGTGCGCGACAGCTTCTCCGCCAGGCGGTCGGCCAGACGCCGCGTGTCGAAGCGATCCTGCAGCGACCGCGAATGCTCGTGGTACATGGTTGCCCTGTTCTGCCGCGATGCCACCCGCAGGCTTGCGCAACGTACACCACGGCCACTGGCAAGCCGCGCGGCGCGACGTGCGCCGCGATCGGACACGCCGCGGCCATCGTCAGGGCTTGCTGGCCGCGACGACCCAGTTCTCCACCGGGGGCTTGCCCTGGCGCAGCATCGTCGCCGTGGCATCGAGCTTGCCGTCGCGCACCACGCCGCGCCACACCAGGCGGCCGTACTTGGCGCTCTCGGTCTCGGCCTCGAATGCAATGCCGTCGGGCCGCGCGGTGGTCTTGTAGGGCGCATCTGCGTAGCCGTAGCGGTCGCAGGCCGCCGAGCGCATGCGGCCGTCCTTGAACACGATGGTGTCGGCATCCCCCGCCGTCTTGCCGCGTTCGATGAACACGCCGTCGAAGCGCTTGCCGTCGAGTGCACCGGGATCGGCCAGCGCCGCGCCGCTGGCCGCGGCCAGCGTGATCGCCAACAGATGCCACCACTTCACGGAGTACCTCGGTCTCGGTTTCATGGCGTTCCTTTCACTGCGCTGATGGCGCCGCATTGTGGGCACGCGGCGTGGCGCGCGCCATGCGCAGCCTTGCGTACGCGCAAGCGCCGCGTGGCCGCCGCTAACGCCAGAGGTCGACTGCCTGGCCGCGCTCGCGCAGGCGCTCCGCCTTGTCCTGCAGGAAGCGCTGGAACTCCGGCTGCGTGCGATAGGCACCCTGCACCACGTAGTCGAACGCCCCGATCAAGTGGAACGGCCGCAGGTAGCCCTCGAAGCGGAACACCTCGCGCTGGCTGTCGTCGAAGAACACGACGGTCGGCGTGTAGTTCACCTTCAGCTCGCGCGCCCAGGCCGACGCGCTGAGCCTGCGGCCGGAAGGCGTGGTCACCTCGCTCGCATCGTTGAGCGCAAACCGTGCAATGTCCAGGCGTGGGATCAATGCGCGCATCTCGGCGCGCTGGAGCCCCTCGGCATGCATCTCGTCGCAGGCGCGGCATGAACGGGTCTCGAACAACACCGCCAGCGGCTTGCTGCCCGACCGGCGGCGCAGGTCGAACGGCGGCTTCGTCAGGAACGGCTCGTCGTTCAATTCCTCATGGGCAGCCTCTTTCGCATGCCGCTCGAGGTACTCGGCCAGCGTGGCCGGGCTCGATGGCCGCGCCACCACGTAGTCGAGCGCAGCCTCGAAGCGATGCGGCGGCCAGTAGCCGTTCAACCGCATCTCGACGCGGCCTTGTTCGTCGAGGAACAGCAGCGTCGGCGTGAACTGCACCTTCAACTGCCGGGCCAGCTGTTTCTCGGTGGTGCGGCGGCCGTCGATCCAGGTGACTTCGAGGTCGCCCCAGATGTCCAGCGCAATGGCCCGAAACGAACCGCGTACCTTGTCGACGATCGCGCGCTGGCTGAAATTCACCTCCATCAGACGCCGGCAGTACGGGCAACCGTCCTGGCCGAAGTACAGCAGCAGCCGTTTCTTGTCGTGCGCGGCCGACTGCAGTTCGTCCTGCAGATCGAGAAAACTCTGAGTGAACCACGGTGGAATGTCGATCGGGCGCGGCACCGCCGGCTCGGCCGGTGCCTGCGCGAACGCGGCCGACACCGCCGCGATGAACAGCACGAGCGCCCTCGCGGCGGCCCCGCGCCACACGGCGACGATGCTCACGTGGCCGGGTCGATCAAGGCAACAGGATCGTCGACCCCGTGGTCTTGCGCGCTTCGAGATCACGGTGCGCCTGCGCGGCCTCGGCCAGCGGATAACGCTGGTCGATGCGGATCTTGACGTCGCCGCTGGCCACCACCGAGAACAAGTCGTCGGCCATCGCCTGCGTGGATTCACGCGACGAGGCATGGGTGAACAACGTCGCGCGCGTCACGTACAGCGAGCCCTTGGGACCGAGGATGCCGGGTGCGAACGGCGCCACCGGGCCCGACGAATTGCCGAAACTGGCGAGCAGGCCGAGCGGCCGCAAACAATCGAGCGAACCCTCGAAGGTGTCCTTGCCCACCGAGTCGTACACCACCTTGACGCCTTTGCCGCCGGTGATGGCCTTGACGCGCTCGACGAAGTTCTCGGTCTTGTAGTTGATGACGAAGGCGGCGCCGTTTTCCTTGGCGAGCTTGCACTTCTCGTCGCTGCCGGCGGTGCCGATCAACTGGTAGCCGAGCGACTTGGCCCACTGGCACGCGATGAGGCCCACGCCGCCTGCGGCCGCGTGCCACAGGATGTGGTCGCCTGCCTGCAGGCCGCCCTGCGGCGACGTGCGCTTGAGCAGGTACTGCACGGTCATGCCCTTGAGCATCATCGCCGCTGCGGTGTCGAACGCAATCGAGTCGGGCAGCTTCACCACGCCCATCGCCTTCATCACACGCGCTTCGCAGTAGGCGCCGGGGCCGCCGCCCGCATACGCCGCGCGATCGCCCACTTTCAGGTGCGTGACGCCCTCGCCTACCGCCTCGATGACGCCCGCGCCCTCGTTGCCCATCGCCAGCGGCAGCGGGAACGGGTACAGGCCCGTGCGCTGGTAGACGTCGATGAAGTTCAGGCCGCAGGCGCGATGCGCGATGCGGATTTCCCCGGGGCCGGGATTGCCGACGGGCAGGTCGACCAGCTTCATCACCTCCGGGCCGCCGGTTTGCTGGATCTGGATCGTCTTGGCCATGCGAACCCTCCTGTGCGCGCGAGCGCGAAGGCCGCAAGCGTACGCCAATCGACGACGGACACGCTGGCGCATGGGATTGTTGCCATCGCGGCGCCGCGCATCGGCCACAGGCATGATGGCGCCATGCACCTCACGCCTCGTCTGGCCTTTCTGCTGACGTTGCCACCGCTGATGTGGGCCGGCAACGCCGTGATCGGCCGCCTGATGGTGGGCTATGCACCGCCGGTGCTGTTGAACTTGATCCGCTGGGTCGGCGCGCTGTTGTTGTTGCTGCCGCTGGGTTGGCGCGCCTTCGGCACGCCCGAGCGGCGCGCCGAGGTGCGTGCACGTTGGCCGCACCTGGCGATGCTCGGCCTGCTCGGCGTGGGCATGTACAACGCGATGCAGTACATGGCGCTGCGCACTTCCACGCCACTGAACGTGACGCTGATCGCCGCCAGCATGCCGCTGTGGATGATGCTGACCGGCCTGCTGCTGTTCCAGGCACGGCCGGGCCGGCGCGATCTACTGGCCGCCGCGCTGTCGTTGTCCGGCGTGGTGACCGTGCTCACGCGCGGCCATCCGCTCGCGCTGCGACAGGTCGAGCTGGTGCCGGGCGACCTGCTGATCCTGGTCGCGATCACGTGCTGGTCGGTCTACAGCTGGCTGCTCGCCAAGCCGCCGCCTTCGATGCGCGGGCAGGCGCGGCCGCACTGGAACTGGGCGGAGTTCCTGCTCGTGCAGGTGGTGTTCGGCATCGCGTGGGCCGCTGCCGGCGCTGCCGTGGAGTCGGCGTGGCTGGCCGGCGAGAACGACGTCGTGCGCTGGGGCTGGCCGCTGGCGCTGGCCCTGCTGTACCTGGCGACCTGTCCGTCGCTGATCGCCTACTATGCATGGGGCACCGGCGTCGCCCGCGCCGGGCCCGCGATGGCGGCGTTGTTCTCCAACCTCACGCCGCTGCTGACGGCGCTGATCTCGGGCGCCGTGCTCGGCAGCTGGCCCGAGCCGTATCACCTACTGGCATTCGCGTTGATCGTCACGGGCATCATGTGCTCGGCACTGAAGCCACGACGATGAAGCGCATCATCCAGGCTCCCAACCTCGCGCTGGCCACGCTGTGGGCCGACCTGCTGCGCCAGGGCGGCTTCGACGTCAGCGTGCAGCGCGCCTACGTCGGCAGCATCGCCGGCGAGATCCCGCCCGACCAGGCGTTGCCGGAGGTGTGGATCGCCGACGACGATCAGGTCGACGCCGCGCGCACGCTGCTGCACCAGCTGCGCCATCCGCCGTTCCGGCGCTGGGTGTGCGGCGGCTGCGGCGAGTTGATCGAAGGCGCGTTCACGCAGTGCTGGAAGTGCGGCGCGTCGATCGATTTGTGACGGTGGCGTTGGTCCAGGCTGCGATGCGCGAGCGCCGCGCGACGCCTAACGTGGCCCGCGCTCGCTCGATTCGTTGGCGCCGCCATCGGCCAGCGCCTGACGCGCCAGTTCGTCGTCGCTCAACTCGGGCGTGGCCTGCAGCGCGACCAGCTCTTCCAACATCTCCTTCGACGGCTCGGCGTTGCCGAGCAGCACGTCTTCGAATGACGGGTGGGCAGCCTGGCGCTCCTCGTGGTCCGCGGGCGAAGGGTGCACCGCGGTCGGCACCAACGCAGGGAGCTTGGCCGCAGCCAGTTCGAGCTGCTCGTCGATCAACTTGGTGAACTCGCCTTCGTGCGGCGTGTTGCTTCGGGTCATGGCGGCCTCCTTGTGGGACGTATGTTCCACCCTTCCATGCCATCGCGCCAGCCCTGGCGGGGCGAAGTGGCGCGCTCGATTGACAGCGGTCAAGCCTGCTGCGCGGGTTGAAACGTCCGGCCGGCACTGCCGAGAAGGGTTGCCGACATCCGCTAGGCCTCGATGGCATCTTCCCCGAGGAATGCGGACCTCGCCGAGGCCGTGATCTCCGTGATGCGGTCGATCACCGTGCGAACGGCGGGTGCGCGGCCGATGTCGCGATGAAACAGCAGCCACAACTCCTGGGTCGGCGGGGGCACGCGCGTGGCGACGCGGATCAGCTCGGGCTTGCCGCATGCCATGACGCACGGCAGCGCAGCAAGCCCGAGTCCCGCGCGAACCGCCGTCAGCAGGTTGGTGAGGTCGTTGGCGCGCAACGCGAGCGTGCGCTCGCCGGTCAACGATCTCACCCAGCGCTGCTGCGGCAGATGATCGAGGCTGTCGTCGTAGCCGAGAAAGTCGCGCTCACCCTCGCCGCGCCGGGCGAGATAGTCGCGCGATCCATAGACGCCCCACGCGATGACCGCCAGTCGCCGCGCGACCAACCCCTTCTCGCGCGGGCGCACGAGCCGCAACGCGAGGTCGGCCTCTGCCGCGCTCAAGCTGATCTGGCGCGACTCGCCGACCAGCTCGATGTGCAGACCGGGGTGTTCTCTCTGCAGCGGCAACAGCCGGGGTGCAAGAAACCGGGTGACGAAGGTCGGTGGTCCATTGACCCGCACGACGCGCTGCAGCGAGCGGTCGGCGCCGCGCGCAAAGCGCGCGATGTCGGCGACACCGGTCTCGATCTGCTTGGCGCGATCACGAACCCGCTCGCCCTCGGCGGTCAGGCGGTAAGAGCGCGGCAGGCGCTCGACCAGGTGGACGCCGAGATCGCACTCGAGCATCTCGATTCGGCGCGCCACGGTGGAATGGTCGACCCGCAGTCTCTCCGATGCACGCGAGAGGCTGCCCGATTCGGCCAGCGCGAGAAAGAATTTCAGGTTGTCCCAGTCCATGCCCACTTGCGAAAAACCGCGCAGTCACTGCGCAGGAATCGGCATTCCGACGAGCCGGCCATCGTGATCCACTGGGCGCCTCGACGGCTCGAGCGAATGACACGAAGGCGCGCTGCCTTTGCAAAGATGCTTGTTCAATGGGGGCGATGAATTGGTCTTGACGATGTCTGCGCGAACCCGTGCCCTGTGCACACGAATGGCGATCATGGCATTGTCAGCAGCGTGTGCGGTCGCTGTGACGGCCCCGGCGCGTGCCGAGCAAACGCCGGTGGAGGCCGCGGCCAAGGCAGCCGGACTGGCCCTCCACACAGGCACCGCCACGGTCAATGGGGTGTCGATCTATTTTCGCGACATCGGCGCCCGCGCAGCAGAGCCTGTGATCCTGTTGCATGGGTTCCCCGAGACGGGCGACGCCATCGCGCCAGCGGTGGCCGCGCTGGGCCAACGTTTCCGGCTCATTGTGCCGGATCTGCGCGGCGCCGGACTGTCGCAACGACCGTCAGCGGGCTATGAGAAGAAGACGGTCGCGGCCGACGTCAAAGGGCTGATGGACCAACTCAGGATCGAACGTGCGCATGTCATCGGCCACGACATCGGCGCTCGGGTTGCCTACGCTTTCGCGGTCCAGTACCCGGAGCGATTGTTGAGCCTCACGGTGGCCGAGGCATTCATCGAGGGCCTCGCAGGCAGCGCCGAGTTCAAGCAGTACGCACCGACAAATCCGCGCACCCAGCACTTCGCCCTCTTTGCGCGGGTCGACGAGGCCACGGCCCGCTATCAAGGGCACGAGGAGGAATTGATCCTCTCGTTCATGAACTCGCGCTCGAAGAGCCGCAGGTTCGTTGCCGCCGATGTGGCGCGCTACACGGCGTCGCTCCAGCGTGACGGTGGCCTGAGGGCCGCATTCATGAACTACGCAGCCTTTGATCGGGATGCGGCCTTCGCTGCGAGTGCAGACACGTCCCGGCTTTCGACCGTTCCGGCTCTGGCCATCACCTGTCGAAACCCTGTCGGCAACACGCTGCAGCGGCAGCTCGAGGCGGCAGGCTTGAAGAACGTGAAGGGGGTGATCCTGGATGGCTGCGCCCATTGGATCTTCGAGTAGAACCCCGACGAGACGCTGGCGGTGATCATCGACTTCCTGGGCGCAGCGAAAACCTTGGACAGAAACAACAGGCCATGAAGACGACAACGAGATGGTTCTTCGAGACGATCCCCTGCCTGCTGGCCGTGGCGGCCAGCACCGGCCTTGCGCAGCCGCAGGCCATCGCGCCCAAGGCCGCCACCGAAGCCACGCGCGCGGTGAATCGCGCGGCACTGGCGCAATTGCCGATGAGCGACCAGCAATCGTTCGAAGACGCGCGCCGCGGCCTCATCGAGGCGCTGGGTGATCAGGCCATCGTGGGTGCGAGCGGCCGTCCGGTGTGGTCGCTGCAGGGCTACGAGTTCCTGCGGCAGGAGCAGGCGCCCGACACGGTCAATCCCGCACTGTGGCGGCACGCCCGCGTCAACATGGCCAACGGGCTGTTCAAGGTCACCGATCGGGTGTACCAGGTGCGCGGCCTCGACCTGTCGAACATGACCCTCATCGAGGGCGACACGGGCTTGATCGTGATCGACCCGTTGGTCACGACGGAGACCGCAAAGGCGGCCATGGATCTGTACTTCAAGCACCGACCGCGCAGGCCGGTGGTGGCCGTGATCTATTCGCACAGCCACAGCGACCATTTCGGTGGCGTTCGGGGTGTCGTCAGCGGCAATGACGTGGCTGCCGGCATCGTGAAAGTCATCGCGCCTGCCGGCTTCTTGGAAGAAGCGGTGAGCGAGAACGTGATCGCCGGCAACGCGATGTTTCGCCGCACGCAGTATCAGTTCGGCACCCAGCTGCCGCGTGGCGAAAAGGGCCAGGTGGACGCCGGGTTGGGCAAGGCACTCCCCTTCGGCACCCTCTCGCTGATGGCGCCGACCCAGCTGATCGACAAGCCCATCGAGACGCACCGCATCGATGGCGTCGACATCGTCTTCGAGCTGACTCCGGGCGCCGAAGCGCCGGCCGAAATGATCATGTACTACCCGCAGTTCCGGGTGCTGAACATGGCCGAAATCGCCACCCAGAACATGCACAACCTGCTGCCGATCCGCGGTGCGCAGGCGCGCGATGCGCTGTCGTGGTCCAAGTACATCGGCGGTGCCCTGCAACGCTACGGAGACGGGAGCGACGTCGTCATCGCCCAGCACAACTGGCCGGTGTGGGGTGGCCAGAGGGTGCGGGACTTCTTGAAGAAGCAGCGTGACACCTACAAGTTCATTCACGATCAGACGGTGCGCCTGATGAATCATGGCTATGTCGGCACCGAGATCGCCGACGCGATCAAGATGCCGCCCAGCCTCGCGCAGGACTGGTCGACGCATCCCTTCTACGGGCAGTTGAAGAACAACGTCAGGGGCGTCTACCAGCGCTATCTCGGCTACTTCGATGGCAACCCGGCCACCCTCGAGGCGCTGCCCCCAGTGCCGGCCGCCAAGAAGACGGTGGAGTACATGGGTGGCGCCGACGCGGTGCTGCAACGCGCCCGCGACGACTTCGCCAAGGGCGAATACCGCTGGGTGGCCCAGGTGGCGTCGCAGCTCGTGTTCGCCGATCCTGAGAACCAGGAAGCGCGCCGCCTGACCGCCGACGCCTACGAGCAACTGGGCTACCAGATGGAATCCGCAACGGCTCGCAACGCCTTCCTTCAGGGTGCCTGGGAACTGCGCAACGGCGTGCCCAAGCTGCCCGCGCGCGGCCCGGGCTCGTTCGACCTCCTGCGTGCCCTGACGCTGGACATGTTCTTCGATTACCTCGGCGTGCGGCTCGACGGCGACAAGGCGCAGGGCAAGACCATCGTGTTGAACTGGCAGTTCACCGACACCCGGCAGAGCTACGTGCTCAACCTCGAGAACAGTGCGCTGACCTATGTGGCTAACACCCAGGCCGCCGACGCCGACGCCACGCTCACGCTGACTCGCGCCACGCTGGACGACATCTCGCTGCAGAAGACGACCTTCCCGGCGGCACTGCAGTCGGGCCAGATCACGGTGACGGGCCGGCGCGAGAAGCTGGGCGAACTACTGGGCATGCTCGATACCTTCACGCTCGGATTCCCGATGGTCGAGCCGCGACCGGCGCGTTGAGACCCGCCGGCGTCAGCCAGCCGTGGCGGACCCGTCGTGCCACCACTGCACCAGCCCGGCGCGGTTGCCTGAGCCCGACACGCGGAACAGGCGCTCCAGCAGCGTCTTCACCGTCGCCGGCGAGATTTCGAGGTCCCGCGCGATCTGCTTGTTGGTCCAGCCGCGTGCGACACGCTCGACGATCTCGTTCTGGCGCGCCGCGAGGGCGATGCGCGGGCTGCGCGCCTGCAGCGCGATGGCGATGCGCAGCGGCAGCCTCAGTTGCGTCGAGACCTCCGACAGCGCCTCGCGCTCGCGGGCACGAAACGCGTGCTTGCCATCGACATACAGGCCGACCCAGGCCAGCAGCCGCCCGTCCTGGCACAGCATCATGCGACCGTAGTCGGGCGGCGCGGACTCGTCGATCATCCGCATCACCGGGTTGTTGCGCGAGAAGAACGCCGGTCCGTGCACACGCTCGCGGATCGGCTCGATCCAGCGATCCTGCTGCCACGCCGGCACTCGATCCAGGTCGACGATCCAGGGCATCGGCGCCGAAGGTGCTGGGCGTGTCACCGACCGCACCCGGCCATCGATCATCGCCGCGGCGGCGCCGATGCGGCCATCCGGCAATCGCGTGAAGCCAAGCGCCTTGCCGCGTGGGCACGCAGCCTTCAGCGCCTCAACGGCCAGCGCAACCACGCGCGTGGGATCGGACAGCAGGTCGGCCGCCGCCCCGAGCTCGGCCAGCCGCTCGTGCACGCGTCTGGGCGCGACAGAACTGCGCATCGTCTGAGGCTTGTGTGCATCCACGGCATTGGGCTGTCGGCCGATCGGCCGACTGCGCCGCTGCCACGGTCGGTACCAAGATCGGCACCTGATTATCGATCGCGGGAACCTCCGGTGCACGCGGTCCGCTGCTGCGATGAACGACACGCTTGAACGGTTGCCTGCGCTGCTCTTCGTCGTGCTGTTCGCGAGCCTGTGGACCTGGGAAGCGTTGGCGACGGCGCGGCCGTTCGCCGGTGACGGACCGCGCCGGCGGCGCAACTTGGCGATCTCGCTGTTGAACTTCCTGCTCGGTGGGCTCGCTGCGGCGACGATGCTCGCCGCATCGACCTGGATCGCCAGCACCGCGTGGGGGCTCGCCGCGTGGCCAGGTTCGGGTGTCGCCGTGATCGCCGGCGTGCTGCTGCTCGACATGACCGACTACTGGCGACACCGCGTCAGCCACCGTTGGCCGCCGTTGTGGCGGCTGCACCGCCTGCATCACACCGACCCGCGGATCGACATCACGACGGCGCTGCGCAGCCATCCGATCGAGCAGCTGCTGCGCCCGTTGTTCGTCATCGGTGCGGTCGTCGTGTTCGGCATCCCGCCACTGGCGGTGTTGATCTACCCACTGCTCGGCCTGCCGGTGCTCTTGTTCCAGCATGCCAACGTGCGCTTGCCCCCTTGGCTCGACCGTGCGCTCGTGTGGCTGGTCTCGACGCCTTCGATGCACCTGGTCCATCACTCGCGGCGCATCGCCGAGACCGACAGCAACTACGCAACCGGCCTCACGCTGTGGGATCGGCTGTTCGGCACGTTCTCGCCGAGCACCTCGCCTCACGGCATCGGACTCGACGGCTTCGATCTGCCCGCGCAGCAGACGCTTCGCGGCATGCTGAGCAATCCGTGGGAGGGCGCGGCGACGGGGCGCTGAGCGCACACCCCGGCGCGTTCAATACGTGCCCGGATACGCCCCGCCATCGAGCAGGATGTTCTGCCCCGTGAGGTAGCTCGCCTGCGCGCTGCAGATGAAGGCGCAGATCTGGCCGAACTCCTCGAGCGTGCCGTAGCGCTTGGCGGGGATGGTGGCGCGGCGCTCTTCCTTCAGCTGCTCGACCGATTTGCCGGTCTTGGCGGCCTGGCCCTTCAGCGTCGTTTGAATGCGGTCGGTGTCGAACACTCCGGGCAGCAGGTTGTTGATCGTCACGTTGCGCGAGGCCAGTCGCGATTGCCGCGCCAGCCCGGCGACGAAACCGGTGAGGCCGCTGCGTGCGCCGTTGCTCAGGCCGAGCACGTCGATCGGCGCCTTCACCGAGCTCGACGTGATGTTGACCACGCGGCCGAAGCGGCGCTCGACCATTTGATCGATGGTGGCCTTGATCAGCTCGATCGGCGTCAGCATGTTGGCGTCGACCGCCTTGATCCAGTCGTCGCGCTGCCACTCGCGGAAGTCCCCCGGCGGCGGGCCGCCCGCGTTGTTGACCAGGATGTCGACCTGCGGGCAGACGCCGAGCGCCGCCGCACGCGCCGCGGCCGTGGTGATGTCGCCGGGCACCGCGATCACCTGCCCCGCGCCGGGCACCTGGCGCAACTGCTTGGCGGTGGCTTCGAGCGCTTCGGCGCCGCGTGCGGTGATCACCAGGTTGACGCCTTCGCCTGCGAGCGCGAGCGCGCAGCCCTTGCCGAGGCCCTTGCTGGCCGCGCACACCAGTGCCCAGCGTCCTTTGATGCCCAGATCCATCGTGCGCCTCTTTGTTTGAAAGAGGGCGGCATCGCGCGCTGCCCTCCAGGCTCGTCACTATATCGGCGCCGAGCGGCTGCCGTGCAGCGTGCTTGCGCGTGCCTTCACCGAGCGCGCGCCAGCAACCAGATGCCCGCCAGCACGAACAGCGTGCCAGCCAAGGTCCAGCCGGTGAAAGGCTCGCCGAGGATCAGCACGCCCATCGTGATGGTGCTCAAGGGACCCACCATGCCGGTCTGCGCCGTCAGCGGCGCGCCGATGCGCTCGATGGCCATCATCACCATCACGATCGGCGCCACCGTGCACACCACGGCGTTGAGCAGCGACAGCCACACCACCGCCGGCGCCACGTCGGCGGCCGACAGCGGCCGCAGCAGCAGGAACTGCACGATGCACAGCACGCAGGCCACCGACGACGCCAGGCCGGTCAGGCGCAGCGAGCCGATGCGCTGCACCTCCTCGGCGCTGATCACCAGGTACAACGCATAGCTCACCGCGCTGCCGAACACCAGCGCGGCGCCGAGGCCGGTGTCGGGCTGATCGAGCGTCATCTCGTGGCCGAACACGAGCGCGATGCCCGCGTAGCTCACCGCCAGCGCGCTCACCTGGCGCAGCGTGACGCGGCGGCGGTAGATCAGCACCGACAGCAGCAGCACCAGCGTCGGGTTCAGGTACAGCACCAGGCGCTCGAGGCTCGCGGTGACGTAGCGCAGGCCGGCGAAGTCGAGAAAACTCGCCAGGTAGTAGCCGCAGAAGCCCAAGCCGCTCGCCACCCGCCAGTCGCGCGCGCTCAGTGCCGCCTTGCCGCGCCCGGCCCACCACGCGAGCACGAGGAACATCGGCAGCGCGAACAGCATGCGGTACATGATCAGAGTCACTGCATCGACGCCGTATCGATACGCGAGCTTGACGATGATCGCCTTGCCCGAGAACGCGATCGCACCGACCGCGGCCAGCGCCAGGCCCGAGCCGAATCGGCGGCTGTCCGCAGCGGCAGCCGCCGATGCCGAGTCGGCGCTCACAGAGCCGCCCTGCGCGCGGCGCTCACGGCGCCTTGGCCGTCGCCGCAGTGGCCTCGCTCCAGCCGCCGCCCAGGGCCTTGTACAGCGACACCTGGTTCTGCGCCTGCGCCAGATTGGCCAGCACCGCGAGCTGCTGCACGGCGAACAGCGAGCGCTGCGCGTCGAGCAGGTCGAGGCTGCTGGCCACGCCGTTGCGATAGCGCAGGTCGGCCAGGCGCAGGCGGATCGTTTCGGCCTGGCTCTGCTCCTGCAATGCACGCGCCTGTTCGTTCAGCGTGTCGCGGCCCGACAGCGCGTCGGCCACTTCGCGAAACGCAGTCTGCACCGTCTTGTCGTACTGCGCCAGCGCCGTGTCGCGGCTGGCCTCGGCCAAGCGGCTGCCGGCCGCGTTGCGCCCCGAATCGAACAGCGTCTGCACCAGCTGCGGGGCCACGCTCCAACCCCACGAGCCGCTCTTGAACAAGCCCGAGAACTCGTTGCTGATGGTGCCCGCGGTCGCAGTGACCGTCACCTGCGGGAAGAACGCCGCGCGCGCGGCACCGATGTTGAAGTTGGCCGCGATCAGCTGCTGCTCGGCCGCCAGGATGTCGGGCCGACGCTGCAGCACGCTCGACGGCAGGCCCACCGGCAGCACCGGGAACGCGCCCATCTCGGCCAGCGTGGCAGCGCCGGCCGGCAGATCGGCCGGCAGCGGTGCGCCGACGAGCAGCACCAGCGTGTTCTCGTCGAGCGCGCGCTGGCGCTGCAGGGCCGCCAACGCAGCGCGCGCGCTCGACACCACCGAACGCGCGGTTTGCAGGTCGAGCTCGGACAGCGTGCCGTTGTCGTAACGCAGCTGGATCAGGCGCAGCGACTCGACGCGCGTGTCCAGCGTCTCCTGCGTCAGCGTGAGCTGCTCGTCGTCGGCCAGCAGCGCCAGATGGGTCGCCGCCACCGCGGCCACCAGGCTCAGGTAGGTGGCGCGGCGCCCCTGTTCGGCCGCCACCACTTGCGCCTGCGCGGCTTCGCTCAGGCTGCGCAGGCGCCCGAAGAAGTCGAGCTCGTAGGCGGTGACCAGCACGCCGGCGCTGTAGCTCTTGAGCGTGGTGCCGGTGGCGGTGTCCTGCCGGCTCGCGCTGACGCCGGCGGCCACGGTCGGCCACAGGCTGGCGCCTTGGATCTGCGCGCGCGCCTGCGCCTGCTCGACGTTGAGCGCCGCCACCCGCAAATCGCGGTTGTTCTGCAGCGCCAGCTCGATCAGACGCCGTTGCCTCGGATCGACGAACACCTGTCGCCAGTCGATGTCGGCGGCGAGCGGCCCGCTTGCCGCGGGCTCGGCCTGCGCCGCCGCAAAGCGCTCGGGCACCGCCAGCGGCGGTCGCTCGTAACGCGGCGCCATCGACGCGCAGGCAGCCAGCAAGGCCGCGGCACCGAGCGACGCACAGATCGCGACGCACCGCATCGGCGTCACTCCTTGGCCGCCACGTCGGCCGCCGGTGCGGCACCGCCGAGCTCGTGCGCATACATCTGGCGCTGGCGCTCGCTGCCCTTGAAGATGCGCCGGATGAAGACGAAGAACGCCGGCACGAAGAACACCGCGAGCACGGTGGCGCTGATCATGCCGGCCATCACGCCGGTGCCGATCGCGCGCTGGCTGGCGGCGCTGGCGCTGGAGGCCACCACCAGCGGCGTGACGCCGAGGATGAAGGCGATCGAGGTCATCAGGATCGGGCGGAAGCGCAGGTGGCAGGCCTCGAGCGTGGCCTCGACGAGGCCCTTGCCCTGCGCGTGCAGGTCCTTGGCGAACTCGATGATCAGGATCGCGTTCTTCGACGACAGGCCGATCACCGCGATCAGGCCGACCTTGAAGAACACGTCGTTGGGCATGCCGCGGATGGTGACGCCGAGGATGGCACCCAGCACGCCCAGCGGCACCACCAGCATCACCGACACCGGGATGCTCCAGCTTTCATACAGCGCCGCCAGCGCCAGGAACACCGCGAGCAGCGAAAACGCGATCAGCGCCGTGGTCTGCGAGCCGGCGAGCTTCTCCTCGCGCGACAGGCCTGTCCACTCGAACGCGAAGCCAGTCGGCAACTGAGCGGCCAGGCGCTCCATCTCGTCCATCGCCTCGCCGGTGCTGTAGCCGTGCGCCGCGTCACCGGCCAGGCGCATCGCCGGGTAGCCGTTGTAGCGCACGGTCTGCATCGCGCCGACCACCCAGCGCGTGCTGGCGAACGCCGACAGCGGCACCAGCTTGCCCTGCGCGTTCATCACGTTGATGTTGAGCAGGTCGCCCGGCTGCATGCGCGCCGGCGCGTCGGCCTGCACCACCACGCGCTGCAGCCGCCCGCGGTTGGGAAAGTCGTTGACGTAGGCCGAGCCGAGCGCCGTGCTCAGCGCCACGTTGATGGCGTCGAACGACACGCCGAGTGCCGCTGCGTGGTCACGGTCGATGTCCAGCTGCAGCTGCGGCGCGTCTTCGAGGCCGTCAGGCCGCACGCCGGTGATCACCTTGCTCTGTCTGGCCATGCCCAGCAGCTGGTTGCGCGCTGCCAGCAGCGCCGCGTGGCCGTTGCCGCCGCGATCCTGCAGGCGGAAGTTGAAGCCGGTGGCCGTGCCGAGCTCGGGAATCGACGGCGGCGCCAGCGCAAAGATGAAGGCGTCGCGCACGCCGAACAGCGCCCCGAACGCACGACCGGCCAGCGACTGCGACGAGTGCTGTGCGCCCTTGCGCTCGCTCCAGTCTTTCAGCGGCACGAAGGCCAGGCCCGCGTTCTGGCCCTGGCCCGAGAAGCTGAAGCCCATCACGCTGACCATGCTCTGCACCTCGGGCTGCTTGAGCATGAAGCCCTCGACCTGCTGCATCACCGCCAGCGTGCGGCCCTGCGTGGCGCCCGGCGGCAGCTGCACGTTGACGATCAGGTAGCCCTGGTCCTCGTTGGGCAGGAACGATGCCGGCAGCCGCAGGAACATCCACACCACCAGCACCACCAGCAGCACGAACACCATCATCATGCGGCCCACCCGCTTGAGCAGCCAGGCGACGCCGCCCTCGTAGCCATGCGTGGTGCGCTTGAAACCGCGGTTGAACCAGCCGTAGAAACCGCGCTTTTCGAGGTGATGGCCGGCCTGCACCGGCTTGAGCAGCGTGGCGCACAGCGCCGGCGTCAGCGACATCGCGAGGAAGGCCGAGAACAACATCGAGCTGACCATCACCAGCGAGAACTGGCGATAGATGTTGCCCACCGAACCGGCGAAGAACGCCATCGGGATGAACACCGCGGCCAGCGTGACCGTGATGCCGATGATCGCCGCGGTGATCTGGCCCATCGCCTTGCGCGTGGCCTCGCGCGGCGGCAGGCCCTCTTCGCTCATGATGCGCTCGACGTTCTCGATCACCACGATCGCGTCGTCGACCAGGATGCCCACGGCCAGAACCATCGCGAACATCGTGAGCACATTGATGGTGTAGCCGAGCGCGAACATCAGCGTGAACGCGCCCATCAGGGCCACCGGCACCACGATGGCCGGGATCAGCGTGTAGCGCAGGCTCTGCAGGAACAGGAACATCACCAGGAACACCAGCGCCATCGCCTCGAGCAGCGTCTCGACCACCTGCGAGATCGAGATGCGGATGAAACGCGAGCTGTCGTACGGAATGTCGTACTTCATGCCCGGCGGAAAGTACTTCGCCAGCTCGGCCATGCGCTGATGAACCGCGGTGGCGGTGGCCAGCGCATTGCCGGTGGGCGACAGCTGCACGCCGATGCCGGTGGACGGGCTGCCGTTCAGCCGCGCGGAGATCGCGTAGCTCTGGCCGCCCAGCTCGATGCGCGCCACGTCGCGCAGCCGCACGGTCGAGCCGTCGGCGTTGGCGCGCAGCACGATGTCGCCGAACTCCTCGGTGTTGTCGAGCTGGCCGCCCACCAACACGGTGGCGCTGATCTGCTGGCCCTGCACGATCGGCAGGTCGCCCATCGTGCCGGAGGACACCTGCGCGTTCTGGCCACGGATGGCGTTGTTGACATCGCTGGCCGACAAGCCATAGCCCACCAGCTTGGCCGGGTCGATCCAGATGCGCATCGCGCGCTCGGTGCCGAACAGCTGCGCCTGGCCGACACCGGGGAGGCGCTGGATCTCGGGCAGCACGTTGCGCGACGCGTAGTCGCCCAATGCCACCGGGTCGTATGCCGGGTCGCTCGACGACAAGATGGTGAACAGCAGGAAGTTGCTGCGCGCCTTGTCGACGCGCACACCTTGCTGCGTGACCGCAGCCGGCAGCCGCGGCGCCGCGCGGCTGAGGCGGTTCTGCACGTCGACCTGCGCCAGCGCGGGATCGGTGCCGGTCTCGAAGGTCAGCGTGATCTGGCCCGAGCCGTTGGCCTGGCTCACCGACTCCATGTAGATCAGGCCGGGCGAGCCGTTCATCTCCTGCTCGATGATGCTGATCACGCTGTCGTCGAGCGTCTGCGCCGAGGCGCCCGGGTAGAACGCCGACACGGTGATCGACGGCGGCGCCACGGTCGGGTATTGCGCGACCGGCAGCAGCTTGACCGAGACGCTGCCCATCACCAGGATGAACAGCGCGATCACCCAGGCGAAGATCGGCCGGTCGATGAAGAAGCGCGGCATGCGCGTGGGCCCCTTGCGCTGCTCTTACAACTTGCTGCCGTTGCCGGCAGCGGAGGCAGCCGCGGGCGCGGTGGTGGTCACCGCGCCCGATGCGGCTCCCGAAGCAGCTGCCGCGCCACCCGGCGCAGCGTTGCCGCGCGGCGACCATGGCACCGGATTGACCGGCGCACCGGGCACCATCATCTTCTGGAAGCCCTCGACGATCACGCGTTCGCCGGGCTGCAGGCCGGCCAGCACGATCCAGTCGGTGTCCTGCGATTCGCCGAGCTGGATCTTGCGCGGTTGCGGCTTGTTGTCGGCGCCCACCACCAGCACGGTGTCGCCCTGATTGCTCCGCGTCACCGCCTGCTGCGGCAACAACATCGCGGCCGGCAACTCCGCTTGGGCCAGGCGCACACGCACGTACTGGCCGGGCAGCAGCAGGCCATCGGCATTCGGCACCTCGGCGCGCAACGTGACCTGGCCGGAGCTGGGGTCGACCGACAGGTCGCTGAACAGCAGCTTGCCGGGTCGTGGCAATTGGCTGCCGTCGTCGAGCACGATGCGCACTTCAGCGGCCATGCCGTTGCCGACCTTGCGCAACTGCTTGGCCGCCATCGCCCTGCGCAGGCGCAGCACCTCAATGTTCGGTTGCGTGAAATTGACGTACACCGCGCCGATCTGCTGGATGGTCGCCAGCAGCGTCGCCTCGGCCGCGCTGACCAATGCGCCTTCGGTGACCGTGGCGCGGCCGATGCGCCCCGAGATCGGTGCCGTGACGTGCGCATACGCCAGATTCAGCTTGGCGGTCTGCACCGCGGCCTGCCCGGCGGCGACGTCGGCCTCGGCCTGCATGCGCTGGGCCTCGGCGCTGGTGTAGTCCTGCGCGCTGATGGCCTTGGCCTCGGCCAGCGGCTTGTAGCGCGTGGCCAGTTCGGTGGCCATCGCGCGGTTGGCCTGCGCCTTGGCCAGCGTGGCTTGCGCCGCGTCGAGCGCGGCCTGGTACGGCGCCGGGTCGATCTGGAACAGCGGCTGGCCGGCCTTGACGTCGCTGCCCTCGGTGAACAGACGCTTCAACACCACGCCGTTGACACGTGCGCGCACCTGCGCCACCCGCAGCGCCTCGACGCGGCCGGGCAACTCGGTGCGCAGGGCCACGCTCTGGGGCTGCACCGTGATGACGCCCACCTGGGGCGGCGGCATCGCAGGCGGACCACCACCGGCCGCGGGCGCACCATCCTTGGCACCGCAGGCCGCGAGCAGCAGCGCCGCGCCCAGCAGCACCGCATGTTCGATGGCAAGGCGATGACCGACAGCCGACGAAGGCAATCTCATGAGCGGGGGCAGCGCGCGCGACGCCGAACAAAGAACAGCGACCGATGATAAAGGCAAGGGCCGCCGCCCCGCCGTCATGGCCATGGCCGGCGCGCGATCAGCGCTTGACGAAGCCGGCGTAGTCGTCGCGCGCCACCGCGGCGCAGCGCTCGGCATAGGCCGGAAAACCACCCGCCAGCGGCATGAAGACGCGCGGCTTGCCGGGGATGTTGGCGCCGAGGTACCACGAGTTGCAGTGCGGGTAGACGGTCTGCTCGGCGATGGTGTTGACCAGGGCCACCCAGCGCGCCTCGGCCTCCGCGCTGGCCTCGATCGTGCGGTGGCCGTGGCGGTCGAGCCATGCGATGCACTCGGCGATCCAGTCGACGTGGTGCTCGATGGCCAGGATCACGCTGGTGAACGCCGACGTGCTGCCCGGGCCCACGAGATTGAACAGGTTCGGAAACCCCGCCACCGTGAGCCCGAGGTAGTTCAACGGCCCGCCGCGCCACTTGTCGCGGATGTGCAGGCCGCCGCGGCCGCGCAGGTCGATGCGAGTCAAGGGGCCGGTGAAGGCATCGAAACCGGTGGCCAGCACCAGCGTGTCGAAGCGGACCTCGCGGCCGCCGCTGACGGCACCGTGCGCGGTGATCGACTCGATCGCCTCGTGACTCACGTCGACCAGTGTCACGTTGCCGCGGTTGTAGGTGTCGTAGTAGCCGGTGTCGACGCACAGGCGTTTGCAGCCGATCGGGTGCGTGGGGCACAGGCGCTCGGCGACGACCGGGTCGCGCACGGTCTGGCGGATCTTGCCGCGCACGAACTCGGCGCACAGCGTGTTGGCGCGCATGTCGGTCAACGTATCGACAAAGGCCCCCAGCAGGCTGAAGCCGCCGATGCGCCAACGCTCCTCGAACTGGGCCTCGCGTTCGTCGGCGGCCACGTCGAGCGTCGCCTTCGGATGCGGCGACAGCTCGCTGCCGAAGCCGGCGCGCATGCGGCGGTTGCGCGCGCGAAAGCCCGCATAGTCGGCCTTGATGCGCGCCTCGCGTTCCGGCTCGAGCGGGCCGTTGCGCGCCGGCACCGCATAGGCTGCGGTGCGCTGGAACACGGTGAGCGTGCGTGCCTGCTCGGCGATGATCGGAATCATCTGCACCGCCGACGACCCGGTGCCCACCACCGCCACGTCGCGGCCGCTGAAGTCCACCGGTTCGTGCGGCCACGCCGCCGAATGCAACACCGGGCCGCTGAAGGTGTCGAGCCCGTTGAACGCCGGCGTGTTGGGTGTCGACAGCGGCCCGATCGCCATCACGATGAAACGCGCGCTCCATTGGCGGCCATCGTCGCTGCGAATGCACCAGCGCGCCGTCGCCTCGTCGAAGTGCGCGACGGAGACGCGGGTGTTCAAGCGGATGTCGCGGCGCAGGTCGAAGCGATCGGCCACGTGGTTGGCGTAACGCAGCAGCTCGGGCTGCGAGGCATAACGCTCGCTCCAATGCCACTGCTGCTGCAGCGGCTCGGAGAACGAATACGAATACTCCAGGCTCTGGATGTCGACGCGTGCACCCGGGTAGCGGTTGGCCCACCAAGTGCCGCCGACGCTGGGCGCCGCCTCGAGCACCAGCACCTGCAGCCCCATGCCGCGCAGCTTGTGCAATGTATACAGGCCACCGAAGCCGGCACCGACGATCACCACGTCGAGCGGGTCGGCCGGCGCCGCGCCGTTGCCGTGTGAATCGGGATGCGATGCGGTCATGGCGCGCTGCCGTTGCTCGGGCGTGGATTGTGCCGTCCCGGCGCGGCACGCTGCAGCGCGCGCGACAGCGCACGTTCGACGGCCAGCCGCGCGGCCGATGCACGCGCGGCGATCATCGGCGTGTGTGGCTCGACCGGCACGAGTTGGCTGGCCACGCGGCACGGGTCGATCGTGTCGATGGGTCGACCGGCCAGGCATTCATCAGCGCGTTCGCACAGGTGCGGCCCTGGTGCCACGCCGCTCAGCGCGATGCGCGCGGTGATCACCGCGTCGCCGTCGCAGGCGAGCACGACCGCCGCGCCAGCCCACGAGAATTCGTTGGCCAGCCGCGGCGCCACTTTGTGGAACGCCTGCGCGCGCGCGCGGCGTGGCACGATGAGCGCGCTGAGCAGCTCGTCGCCGCGCAGCCGCACTTCCGATTCGCGGTTGTGCGCCGCGCCGCGATACAGGTCGATCAACGGCAGCGTGCGCACGCCCTCGGGGCCGCCGATCTCGGCCTGCGCATCGAGCGCGATCAGCACCGGCGCTAGATCCGACGGATGGCCGGCGTGGCAGGCACCGGGGAACAACGCACCGGGGTGCGCACGATCGGGCCCGCCGATGGCCGCGCACGACGCGCCGCCCTTCTTGAGGCACACGATGTCGGGGTGGCGAAAGTACAGGCAGCGCGGCCGCTGCAGCAGGTTGCCGCCCAGCGTGGTGCGAGCGCGCAACTGCGGCGATGCGATGTGGCCGATCGCCTCGGCCATCATCGGTGGCAGCGCCGGTTCGTTCTCCAATCGAGTGAGCGTGGCCATCGCGCCGATCCGCCACGCCCGTTCGTCGTGCGTGATCTGCGCCAGATCGTGGGCCGTGGCGAGGTTCACCAGCACGGCCGGCGCAGCGAGCGTCGGACCCTCGACGCCTTCCTTGAGCAGGCCCAGCAGATCGCCGCCTGCCGCGATCGGCCGCGCGCGGGGTCCGTGGCAACGCAACAGGGCCACGGCGTCGCCGGCCGACTGCGCATCGAGCAAGCGGAACGGCGTCACGCCGCGCGCTCGCGCAACGCCGCCAACACCTTGTCGGGCGTGATCGGATAGGCACGCAGCCGCACCCCGATCGCATGGTGAACGGCGTTGGCGATCGCCGCGCCGGCGGCGATCAGCGGCGGCTCGCCGATGCCTTTGACGCCGAGGCTGTTGCCGCCGTCCGCTGCGCCGGCATCGATGAACCGGATCGACGCCGGCGCGTCGACGATGCCGGGCGTGCGGTACGCCCACATCGCCGCATTGAGCATCACGCCGTTGCGCGGGTCGAGCAGGCGTTCCTCCTCCAGCGCCATGCCCATGCCCTGCAGGAAACCACCGTGCACCTGGCTCGCGGCCAGGCGCGGGTTGAGGACTCGGCCGGCATCGTGCGCGCAGACCGCGCGCAGCACCTTGACGCGGCCGCTGCGCAGATCGACCTCGACCTCGACGAAGTGCGCGCCGAACATCGCGGCAAACACGCCGCTGGGTGCACGCTCGCGCGGCGCGGCGCGCACGATCGGCCCCGCGGCGTCGGCCAGCGCGGCCAGACTGACGCGGCGCGCCCGTTGCATGCGCAGGCCGACACCATGCGCGTTCAATTCGAGCTGCGCCGCATCGCAGTGCAGCTGCGCCGCGCCGGCAGCGAGCAACGCCTGCTTGAGTTCGCGCGCCGCCGCGCGCACCGAGGGGCCGACCACCGCCGACGTGCGGCTGTGGTTGCTGGCATCGATCGAACGCGGCGTGCTGGCGGTGTCGCCGAAGTGGGTCTCGAGCTGCGCCAGCGGCAGCCCGAGCTCCTCGGCGGCGATCTGCGCGAACACCGTGTCGGCACCGGCGCCGATGTCGCTGACGCCCACGCGCACTTCGATGCGGCCATCGCGTCGGCAGGCGACCTCGGCCACGCTGGGTTCGTACAGCGTCGCGTCGTAGGCGACCGCACCCATGCCGATGCCGCGCGCGATGTCGCCTCGGCACGCCGAACGCGCCGGCGAATGGAGCCAGCCGAACGCCTGCGCGCCCAGCCGATAGCAGCGTTCGAGCTGCTTGCCCGTGTACGGCAAGCCGGTGAGCCCGTCGACTTCAGCGAGGTTGCGCAGGCGCAGCTCCAGCGGATCCATCTGCAGCGCGAGCGCCAGTTCATCGACCGCCTGTTCGAGGCAGAAGATGTCCTCGGCCACCGTCGGGCCGCGAAACGGCACTGGCGACTGGGTGTGGGTGAGCACGCGCCGCAACTCGGCGCGCACCGCATCGGCCCGGTGCAGCCGCAGGCCGTTGGCCGCGCCCGCGGCGTTGATCGCGAACATCGGGCACGGCCCGGCCTGGCCCGTGATGCGTTCGTCGATGAAGCGGATGCGGCCGGCACGCGTGGCGCCCAGGCGAATCTGTCGACGCGTCGGCGCGCGCTGATGGCTGGCGATGAATTCTTCGCGCCGCGCCATGAACAGACGCACCGGTCGTCCCAATTCGCGCGCCGCCAACGCGGCGATCACGTGGTAAGGCTTGATGAAGATCTTGCTGCCGAAGCCGCCGCCGACGAAGCGGCTGACGACGCGCACCTGCTCCGGTTCGATGCCCAGCGTCGCAGCCAGGCGCTCGCGGATCATGTGGCCGCCCTGGTTGGAGTCCCACAGCGTCAACTGCCCGCCCTGCCAGGCCGCGACACAACCGTGCGGCTCGAGGCAGTTGTGATGCTGCGCTTCGGTGGTGAACTCGGCGTCGACCACCACCTCGGCAGCGGCCTGCGCGCGCTCGAAGTCGCCGTGCTCGATGCGCTGCACGCCGCCGGCGATGTTGTGGCGCTCGGCCGGTCCGGCCACGTGAGGCGCGTCGACGGCCAGCGCATCGTCGAGCGTGATGCAGGCCGGCGCGGACCGGTAGTGCACGGCGACGGCGCGCGCGGCCCGGCGCGCAGCGATCTCGGTCTCGGCGATGACGACGCCGATCTCCTCGCCGACGAAACGCACGTCAGCGTCGATCACGGGCCGCAAGCGACTCGATCGCAGCACGATGCCCGGCCACGCCAGATCGGACGGCCCGAACACCGACAGCACACCGTGCATGGCCCTTGCGCGCGCGGCATCGAATGACGCGACCGTGCCGCGGGCGATCGTCGAGCGCACGAGCACCGCGTGCACCATGCCCGGCGGTGCGGCGTCCGACGCGTACGACGCCTGCCCGCTGACCTTGGCGGCGGCGGATGCGCGCACATGCGGCTGGCCGACCACACGCATCGCGCCGGGTTCACGCCAGCGCTCGAGCGGCTCCGGCGCCACGGCGTCAGCGGCGGGCGGCGACGTCAAGAGCGGCTTCCAGGATGTGTGGGTAGGCGCCGCAGCGGCACAGGTTGCCCGAGATCGCGCGTGCGATGGCGTCGCGATCGGGCGCGACACCCGGCGCTGCGAGCACGCCCTGGAGCGCCATGATCATGCCCGGCGTGCAGAAGCCGCACTGCATCGCGTCGTGATCGATGAACGCCTGTTGCAGCGGATCGAGCGCACCGTCGCGGCCGAGACCTTCGATGGTGACGACATCGGCGCCTTGCAGCTGCGCGGCCAGCGTGTGGCAGGCGAACACCGCCTGGCCGTCGACCCGCACGGTGCAAGCGCCGCAGGCGGCCTGGTCGCAGGCGATCTTGGCGCCGGTCAGGCCGAGCCGGTCGCGCAGCAGCGAGGCCAGCGTGGTGTGCGCAGGCACGATCTGCTGGACCTCGGCTCCGTTGACCCTGAAGCGAACGGTGCGAGCCGCGCTTGGGCTCGATGGCGGGGAGGCATGGCTTGTCTGCATCACGGGCCGCAGTGTCGCGGCGCGCGGGCCCGGCCGGCAAATGATGGTTGGACGCTGGCGCATGAATCCGCGTCATGCGCGCAAAATGCCGACGATGCGTCCCCTGCCCCCGTTCCCCGAATTGGTCGCCTTCGAGGCGGTGGCCCGGCATTTGAGCTTCACCCGCGCGGCGGCCGAGTTGTGCCTGACGCAAAGCGCGGTCAGTCACCGCGTGCGCCGTCTGGAAGCGCATTTCGGCAAGCGCCTGATCCACCGCCTCAACCCCGGGCTCAAGCTCACCGAGGCCGGTGCCGCGTTGCTGCCCGAGATCGGCGCTGCCCTCGACGGCCTGGCACGCCTGGGCCGCAGCCCGGAGCGCCGGCTGCGGGTGGCGGCGGGCAGCGCGTTGTGCACCTGGTGGTTGGCCGGGCGGCTGCCTTCGTTCATGGCACGCTGTCCAGGCCTGTCGGTCGAGTTGACGCCGCTCGATTCATACAGCACGCCGGTGCCCGAGGTCGACGTGCGCATCCTGTGGGTCAACCAGGCCGACTACTCGCCGGCCCCGACGCAGGCGCCGCTGTTTGCCGAGCGGGTGTTTCCGGTGTGCAGTCCGCGGCTGCTGCCCGGCGGGCGACCGTTCGCCGACCCGCATGCGCTGGGCAACCTCACGTTGCTGCACAAGGCCACGCTGAGCAGCGGCGAGTGGAGCTGGAACACCTGGCTCGATCGCCTGGGCATCGATGCACGGCACCGCCGCGGCGGCCAACTGCGGTTCGCCGACATGGGGCCGATCCTGTCGGCCGCGCTCGACGGCGCGGGGGTCGCGCTGGCGCGCTCGCTGCTCGTGCACGACGCGTTGCAGGCCGGTCGCCTGACCCTTCCCGTGCTCGGCTTCGAGCCGATGACTTCCGAGAAGAAGCACGTGGCGCGCTGGCGCCGCGGCCGCGCCGACGATCCCGACATCGCGGCCTTCCTCAGCTGGATGGTCGACGAGGCGGCGTTGTCGATGAAGCAGACGGACGACTGGCTGCAGTCGCAGTTGCGCGCTGCACCCGAGCCGTCACGCGGCACGTTGCGCGAGACGCAGTGAGCGACAGGTTAGGGGTCGCGGCCGAGGGCGACCGTCAGAAGCCCGCGGCCAGGCCGTCGCGCCGCGGATCGCTGGCCGCGACATACCCTTCGACCGCCGGATCGCCGAGGCGCCAGATGAACTGGCCTGCGCCCAGATCCATGTAGCTGTCGAACTTGGGCTCGATGCGGTGGCCCAGTGCGATCAAGCCGGCCACCGTGTCGCGGTTCATCTCGGGCTCGACCTCGACGCTCATGCCGCCATCGAAGCGCCAGCGCGGCGCATCGCACGCGGCTTGCGGGTTCTGCCGGTAGTCGAGCATGCGCACCAGCGTCTGCAGGTGGCCCTGCGGCTGCATGTTGCCGCCCATCACGCCGAAGCTCATCTGCGGCTGGCCATCCTTGGTGAGGAAGGCCGGGATGATGGTGTGGAACGGCCGCTTGCCAGGCGCCACCACGTTGGGGCTGGCCGCATCGAGCGCGAAGCCGTGGCCGCGGTTTTGCAGGCTGACGCCCCATTCGGGCACCACGACGCCGGAGCCGAAGCCCATGTAGTTGCTCTGGATGAAGCTCACCATCATGCCGCGCTCGTCGGCGGCGCTGAGGTAGATGGTGCCGCCCCTGGGCGGCGTGCCGGCCGCGAACGATTGCGCGCGCTTGGGGTCGATCAGCTTGGCGCGCTGCGCGAGGTACGCGCGATCGAGCATCTGCGCCGCCGTCACCGTCATCGCCGAGGGCTCGGCCACGTAGCGATAGGTGTCGGCGAAGCCGAGCTTCATCGCTTCGATCTGCAGGTGCTGCGCGGCGACGCCGTCGGGCGGCAACTCGCCGATGTCGAACTGCTCGAGGATGCCCAGCGCGATCAGCGCCGCGATGCCCTGCCCGTTGGGCGGGATCTCGTGCAGCCGGTAGCCCCGGTAGTCGATGCCGATCGGTTCGACCCATTGCGGCTCGAAGCCCGCGAGGTCGGTCGCGCGCAACGCGCCACCCTGTGCCAAGGCCCTGCGCTCGATCGCCTGCGCGATCTCGCCTCGATAGAACGCCGCGCCCTTGCTCGCCGCAATCGCGCGCAACGCCTTGGCCGCGCCGGGCATGCGCATCAGCTCGCCGACCTCGGGCACGCGGCCGCGCGGCAGGAACACCTCGGCAAAACCCGGTTGCGAGATCAGCTCCTTGACCGCGAACGCGAGCTGCCACTTGCGCTGAATCACCACCGGCACCGCGTAGCCGCGCTCGGCGATGTCGATCGCCGGCGCGAGCAGGTCGGCGAACGGCAGCTTGCCGAAACGCTGGCTCATGCTGACCCACGACGCCACCGCGCCGGGCACGGTCACGGAGCCCCAGCCGCGCACCGGTGGCGTGGCGCCACCACCGTGGTGATCGCGAAAGTATTGCGGCGTCCACAGCGCAGGCGCCGGGCCCGACGCATTGAGCCCGTGCAATCGCTGGCCATCCCAGAGGATGCAGAACGAATCCGAGCCCAGGCCGTTGCTGCAGGGTTCGACCAGCGTCATCACCGCCGCCGCGGCGACCGCCGCGTCGACCGCATTGCCGCCGGCGGCGATCATGCGCAGGCCGGCTTGCGCCGCCAGCGGGTGCGAGCACGACACGATGTTGCGGGCAAACACCGGGCGGCGCGGCGTGGCGTAGCTGGCTTGGTAGTCGAACGTCTGCGTCATCGAGATGGATCCTGCGTCGGGTGTCGTGGTGCGAGGAGGTGATCGTAGTCGGTCGGTGCCCGGGGGCCTCGCGCGCACCGCGGCGTCAATCGACCACGGCCTCGCCGACCAGCCGCCGCACCGCGGGCGGCTGCTCGCCGACGTGAAAGCTCAGGCGCCGTTCGCGCAGGCCGGCGTCGCCGGCGGTGAAGCGCTCGAGCCGGCGCTGATGCTCGAACCAGGTTTCGTCGACGAAGTACTCGACGTAGCGCCCGGGCACGTTGGAATCGCGGAACAGCCCCCACGACAACGCGCCCTGGCGCAGTCGCGCGCGCCGCGTCAGCTGCATCACACGCGCGAACTCGGCCGCGCGCGCGGGGTCGATCTGGTACTCGACGGTCACCATCACCGGGCCGTCGTCGCCTTCGATCGCGATCGCCGGCGGCGGCAGCGCGGCGACCGGGGCCGGCAGATGCTCGTCGGGGTTGACGCGATCGATCGACAACCGCGCGCTCAGCAACACCACCAAGGCGCCGAAGCCCGCAGCCGCGAGCACCGTGGTGCGCACATCGAGCGCCGCAGCGACGTGGCCCCAGATCGCAGCGCCGGCGGCAGCGCCGCCCATCAGCGCCATCTGGTACACCGCCATGCCGCGCGCGCGCACCCAGTCGGGCAGCATCATCTGCGCGGCCACGGTGATCGTGTTGGCGGTGAGGATCACCGCGCCGCCGGCGCACAGCAGGCACGGCAGCGCGAACCACAGGTTGGGCGACAGCGCGGCACCGGCCGCGGCCGCGGCGTGCAACAGGCTGCCGACGATCACCGCGCGGTCGCGGCCCAGCTGCTCGCGCAGCCGCCCCATGAACAACACCATCAGCACCGCGCCGAGCCCGGTGGCGGCCAGCAGCGCACTGAAGGTGCCGGCCCCTCCGCCGGGCAACTGCTTGGCCAGCAGCGGCAGCAGCGACATCATGCCCGACACCTGCAGCATGAACAGGCCGATGCGCAGCAGCGCCACCTGCAATCGCGGCGCCTGGCGCACGTACTGCCAGCCCACGCGCATGGCGCCGACGAAACGCTCGCCCGGCAACGCGCTTTCCTTGCGCTCGCTCTTCCAGCGCAGGATCAATGCGAACGCCGCCACCGAGATCACCGCATTGAGGCCGAACACCACCGCGCTGCCTGCGCCGGCCAGCAAGGCGCCGGCGATCGCCGGCCCGACGATGCGCGGCACGTTCATCGCCGCGCCGTTGAGCGCCAGCGCCGCTGACAGGTGCGCGCGCGGCACCACGCTGGGCACGATGGCGGCGAACACCGGCCAGCGCATCGCCATCGTGAGGCCGTTGAGAAAGGTGAGCAGCAACAGCACCGGCGCCGACAGCGCGCCGGCGATCGACAGCCCGGCCAGCAGCAGCGCGATGGTCGCGGCCCACAGTTGCGTGCCGGCGAAGTAGCGCCGGCGATCGACGATGTCGGCCAGCGCGCCGCTGGGCAGGCCGAGCAGGAACATCGGCAGCGTGGCCGCCGTTTGCACCAGCGCCACCAGCGCAGGGTCGCTGGTCAGCGTGGTCATCAGCCAGGCCGCCGCCACGTCGTGCATCCACAGCGAGAGATTGGCCGCGAGCCAGGCTACCCATAGCATGCGAAACACCGTGTTGCGCAGCGGTGCCAGCGCACCACCGGCATAGCCCTCGGAGGAATCGCTCATGCCTCGCAAGCATAGTGCCGAACGTGGTCGACCCCCGAGGCGGCCTCTGGCCCGCCGCCCCTCCAACGGGGCAACACCAGCGGACCGGCAAGGCCGGATCCGCGGTGTTCGCTGGCAACGAACAGATCGTCGAGTGTGCGACCTGGCGCCTAATCTACCTCGGCGAACGCCTGCTCCCGCTTGGCCTTGATCGAGGGCAGCGCCACGATCACGACCATCACCAGCGCTGCCAGCAGCAATCCGGCCGACAGCGGCCGCGTGACGAATGTGCTCCAGTCGCCACGCGACAGCAGCAGCGCCCGGCGCAGGTTCTCTTCCATCATCGGCCCCAGGATGAAGCCGAGCAACAGCGGCGCTGGCTCGCAGCCGAGCTTGTAGAACGCGTAGCCGATGATGCCGAAGCAGGCACCGATATAGACGTCGAAGCTCGAGTTGTTCAGCGTGTACAGCCCGATGCCGCAGAACACCACGATGGCAGGGAACAGGAAGCGGTAAGGCACCGTCAGCAGCTTGATCCAGATGCCGATCAGCGGCAGGTTGAGGATGATCAGCATCAGGTTGCCGACCCACATGCTGGCGATCAGCCCCCAGAACAATTGCGGGTTGCTGGTCATCACCTGCGGGCCCGGCTGGATGCCCTTGATCGTCATCGCGCCCACCATCAGCGCCATCACCGCGTTGGGCGGGATGCCCAGCGTGAGCATCGGGATGAACGAGGTCTGCGCGCCGGCGTTGTTGGCCGACTCGGGCCCCGCGACACCGCGGATGTTGCCCTTGCCGAACGGGATCTCGCCGGCGCGGCCGGGCGACTTCTTCTCCAGCGTGTAGGCCGCGAATGATGCCAGCAGCGCGCCGCCGCCGGGCAACACGCCGAGCAGCGACCCGATGCCTGTGCCACGCAGCACCGCCGGCCAGGCGGTGAGAAAGTCTTCCTTGGTCGGCCACAGGCCCTTCACTTCCTTGGTGAAGACCTCGCGGTGCTCCGACGGCATGCCCAGGTTGGCGATGATCTCGCCGAAGCCGAACACACCCATCGCGATGCCGACGAAGCCGATGCCGTCGGTGAGCTCGGGGATGTCGAAGCTGTAGCGCGGCACGCCGGAAATGACGTCGGTGTTGACCTGGCCGAGCAGCAACCCGAGCAGGATCATCGAGATCGCTTTGATCAACGAACCCGAGGCCAGCACCACCGCGCCGATCAGGCCCAGCACCATCAGCGAAAAGTACTCGGCCGGCCCGAACTTGAATGCAAGCTCGGTCAGCGGCGGCGCGAAGGCAGCGATGATCACCGTGCCGACGCAACCGGCGAAGAACGAGCCCAGGCCCGCGGCGGCCAGCGCAGCGCCGGCGCGGCCCTGGCGTGCCATCTGGTAGCCATCGATCGCGGTCACCACCGAGCTCGATTCGCCCGGCACGTTGATCAGGATCGCGGTGGTCGAGCCGCCGTATTGCGCACCGTAGTAGATGCCGGCCAGCATGATCAGCGCCGGCGTCGCGTCGAGCGCATAGATCGAAGGCAGCAGCATCGCGATGGTGGCCACCGGCCCGAGACCCGGCAGCACGCCGATCAGCGTACCGAGCACGGCGCCGAAGAACGCATAGAGGACGTTTTGAAAGCTCAGCGCGACGCCGAAGCCGAGGGCCAGGTTGTGCAGCAGGTCCATGGTGTTGCCTCAGCCTCCGGTGCCGATGAAGGTCGGCCACAACGGAATCACGAGCTTCAGACCGAGGATGAAGATCGCCCACGAACCGATGGTCAGCACGACACAATTGATCAGCACGTCACGCCAATGGAACTCGTCGCCGGCCAGGCTGCAGATGATGATCAGGATCGGCAGCGACAGCGCCATGCCCAGCCGCGGCAGCAGCCAACCGAACACGGCGATCGACAGGCAGATGGTGATCAACGGCTTGAACGCCCACTTGCCGACCGGCTCGCCGTCTTCGGTCTCGATCGTCAGCGCCTCGAACAGCACCAGCGCACCGAGCAACGCCAGCAGGATGCCCAGGCCGAACGGAAAGTAGGCCGGCCCCGGTCGCGCCGAGGTGCCGAAGCTGTAGAACTGAGCTCCCCACGCGAACCCCAGCCCCGTGGCCACGAACATCAGCCCAGACCAGAAGTCCTTCTGGCTCTTGATCTTCACGTAGAAGTCTCCTAGCGGCCGAACCCGACCTTTTGCCGGGGATTCTAGGGATGACCCGGAGCATGCAGCCTGTGGTTTCCACGTAACCAACCCGCGCACGCAGCGGGTGCACGACACCTGGTCGACGATTTATTTTTCCGACCAGCTCGGCGTCGCGCGCAGCACTTCTTCGATGGTCGTCACGCCTTCGGCGATCTTCATCGTGCCGGCCAGACGCAGCGGGCGCATGCCATCGCGCAGGGCCTGATGGCGCAATGCGCTGACATCGTAGTTCGGATGCACGTGTTCGCGCGCCGCGGGAGTCAGCTGCATCAACTCGTACAGGCCGACACGGCCGCGGTAACCGGTGTGGCGGCATTCCAGGCAGCCCACCGCCTTGTACATGCGCGGCTCGCCCGACAAGCGCCACGGCTTGGCGATCTCGGCCAGCGTCTCGCGCGCGGTCTCGTCGTCGGGCTTCTTGCACGCCGTGCACAGCGTGCGCGCGAGCCGTTGCGCGAGCACGCCGATCACGGTGGCGCTGATCAGGTAGGGCGGCACGCCGAGGTCGGCCAGGCGCGTGATCGCCGAGGCCGCGTCGTTGGTGTGCAAGGTGCTGAACACCAGGTGACCGGTCAGCGCCGCCTGGATCGCCATCTCGGCGGTGGCCAGATCGCGGATTTCGCCGACCATGATGATGTCGGGGTCCTGCCGCATCAGCGCGCGCACGCCTTCGGCGAAGCCCATGTCGATGGCTCCGTGCACCTGCGTCTGGTTGAACGACGGCTCGATCATCTCGATCGGGTCTTCGATCGTGCAGACGTTGACTTCGTCGGTGGCCAGCTTCTTGAGCGTCGAGTACAGCGTCGTGGTCTTGCCGCTGCCAGTGGGGCCGGTGACCAGGATGATGCCGTGCGCCTGGCTGGTCAGGTGATTCCAGCGCTCGCCGTCGTGCGCCGAGAAGCCCAGCGCCTCGACGGTCTTGACCGTCGTGTCGGGATCGAAGATGCGCATCACCATCTTCTCGCCGAACGCGGTGGGGATGGTCGACAAACGCATCTCGACCTCGGCGCCGGCGCCCTCCACGCCATCGGGGCGTTTGGTCTTGATGCGGCCGTCCAGCGGGCGGCGCTTCTCGATCACGTCCATGCGGCCGAGCAGCTTGATGCGCGCGGTCATCGCGCTCATCACCGTCATCGGCACCTGGTAGACGGTGTGCAGCACGCCGTCGATGCGGAAGCGGATCGCACCCATGTCGCGCCGCGGCTCGAGGTGGATGTCGCTGGCGCGCTGGTCGAATGCGTACATCCACAACCAATCGACCACCTGCACCACGCCGGCGTCGTTGGCGTCGAGCTGCTTGTTGGTCTTGCCCAGTTCGACCAGTTGTTCGAAGTTGGCCGCCGCCGAGTTCTCGCCGGTCTTCTGCGCGTTGCGAACCGAACGCGCCAGCGTGAAGAACTCGGTGGTGTAGCGCGCGATGTCCAGCGGGTTGGCGACCACCAGGCGCACGCTCTTGCGGGTGTGCGCTTCGATCTCGGGCACCCAGGCGTTGTCGAACGGCTCGGCGGTGGCGATCGCCACCTCGGCCGCGCCCACGGTCACCGGCAACACGCGGCGCACTTCGGCGTAGTGCACGCTCATCACGTCGGCAACGCGACCGACGTCGACCTTCAATGGGTCGATTCGCAGATACGGCAGGTTGAAGCGTTGCGCCAGCCACTGAGTCAACGCCTCGGTGTCGAGCGCGGCCTGCGTGCCCATACGCTTCAAGCCCGCGCCGCCGAGCCGCACCAGCGGATGCTGGCTGGAGTCGGCACCACCGAAACGCTTGACCACCGCCTCGGCATCGGCGGCGCCGATCCAGCCGTCTTCGCGCAGCCAACCGAGCATGGCGCGCCAATCGAGTTTGCCGCGCTGTGGCGCCACCCGGGAAGCGCTGCGCGCGCGCGTTGCAGTGGGGCTCATGACGGCCTGCGGCCACTACTCGAGCACGGCGCTCGACCCAACGCGGAGGCTTTCGCTTGCTTGCAGCTCATCGAACGGTTGGCTATTGGCCCCGCCAAGGCTGCACCAAGCGCAGCCACTTGCGCGCCGGCAGTCCATAACGGGCCTCGATGTTATCCGCCCGCGCCAGCCAAGTGTGACGATCTGGCACAACGGCCGTGTGTGTTGCTACCGCAATCGTGTTGCCTTCACGCGTCGGGTTGAAGTGCCACAACCGGTCGGCGCCGAACACCGCCGCGATGCGCGCCATCGAGCGCCCGAGACTGGCGCTGCGGCCGAACAGGTTGACGCTCATCACGCCGTCGTCGGCCAACAGGGCGCGGCAGTCGGCGTAGAACGATTCGTCGTCGAGCACAGGCGCCGCGGCCTCATGGTCGTACAGATCGACACACAGCGCGGTCACGCCGCCACGCGGCGCCTCGCGGCTGCGCAGCCAGCGCGCCGCGTCGGCCTGCACCACCGACAGCCGCTCGCCGTCGGCAGCCAGCCGAAACCAGCGGCGGCACGCTGCGATCACCGCGGGATTGAGCTCGACCGCGGTGGTGTGCATGTGCAGTGTGTGCTGCGTGAAGCGGGTGATCGCCGCGGCGCCGAGACCGAGCTGCACCGCACGCCCTTGGCTCAGCGCTTGCTGCGGACGCCACAACATCCACGCCAGCATGCGCTGCACGTACTCCAGCACGACGGTGCGCGGCCGCCGGATGTTCATCGCGCCCTGCACCCATGGCGTGTCCAGGTGCAGGTAACGCACGCCATCGAGTTCCGAGATCGTGGCCTGCGGCAACCGGACTTCGCGTGGAACGGTCATGGGCACAGTCCGTGCGACGCGAACACCGCGCGCCATGTCTCGCACTTGCGCGCCAGCGACCAGCTCGCGTTGGCCGGGCTGCTGGAGGGCAGCCGCAACACCTCGGGCACCAGGGAGCGCGTCCACTTCATCGCGCGCGCCGACTCGCCGCCGTTGTGCGCGATGGCGCGCAGCGCCGGCAGCCGCGCCACCAGACCGGCCAGGTCGTTGGGCATCGCGTCCTCGATCGCGCTGTCGAGGCTGCCTTCGCGCCGGCAACTGGCATAGACGTCCCAGATTCCCAGGCCGCGTCGGCGCACTTCGGTCAGGCGCGATGCATAGGGCAAGGCGGTCAGATCGATGCCCCACAGCGTCGACAGAATGGTCCAGAACTGGTTGCGCGGATGGGCGTAGTACTGCGCCGCGCCGAGCGATGCCACACTCGGAAAACTGCCGAGCACCAGCAGCCGCGTGTTCGCACCGACCACCGGCGCCAGGCCCAGCAGAGGCGGCGGTCGCACCGACCTGCGCGCGCTCAACCCGGCACCATCAGGGCACGCAGGCGCGGCAACGCGGCCCACGCGTTGGCTGCCGTGCGCGCGGCGGTCTGCTCGAGGCTCCAGCCGCGCAGATCGGCCAGCGTGCGCGCGATGCGCGGCAGTTCGGCCGGCTCGTTGCGCCCGAACTCGCCTTGCGCGCGCTGCTCCGCGTTGCGATACAGCCAGACCGGCGGGATGTCGGGCGCGTCGGTCTCCAGTACCGGCACCGTCTCGGGCAAGGTCGCCGCCAGGTGGCGGATCTGGCGCGCGCGCTCGAACGTCATCGCGCCGCCGAAGCCGAGCCGCCAGCCCCGCTCGACGAACGCCTGCGCCTGTTGAGAGCTGCCGTTGAACGCATGCGCAATGCCACCGGCCACGTCGACGCGCCGCAGGCCGGCCAGCAGGCCGTCGGCGGACCGGCGCACATGCACGATCACCGGCAGGCCGGCATCGCGCGCGAGCTTCAACTGCGCGATGTAGAAGCGCTCCTGCTTGTCGCGATCGAGCCCCGGCACGAACCAGTCGAGCCCGATCTCGCCCACGGCAACCAGGCGCTTGTCGCCCGCGTGACGCGCCAGAGCGTCGCGCAGCAGGTCGAGTTCAGCATCGGCGGCCTCGCCCACGCACAGCGGATGAATGCCCAGTGCGTAAGCCAGGCCCAGCGCATGCGCCAGCTCTCGCACACGCCCGAAGTGCGCCGCCCGCACGGCGGGCAACACCCCGATCGCCACGCCGGCGGCGCGCGCGCGCTGCCACACCGCCTCGCGATCGGCGTCGAATTCGCTGGCATCGAGGTGACAGTGGGTGTCGATCCAAGACATCGGGTTGACCCGGGCTTCCTCGTGGTTGGCGTTCACGTAGACGTACTCACTGCGTATCATCGCAGCCACCAAGAGAGGCAACCACAGGGAGCTGATGCATGTTGACGATTCGTCGCCTGGCCGTTCCGGCCGCCGTTGTCGCCGCCGGCCTGGTGTGGGGTTGCGCCACGACGCCCGCGCCGCTCAAGGACGGCGAATTGCTCGTGCCTGCCGACTACAAGTCGTGGCCCAAGTTCCTGTCGGCGGTACAACGGCCCGACGCCAAGCAGGTGCGCGAGATCTACATGAGCCCGGCTGCGCGCAACGCCACGGCCAGCACCGGTTTCGCCAACGGCACCGTCTTCGTGATGGAGAACTACGCGGCACGCGCGCGCGTCGACGGCACGCTGGAGACCGGGCCGGACGGCAAATTGGTCAAAGGTGATTTGCTGCGCGTCTTCGTGATGGGCAAGAACGCCGGTTGGGGCAACGACGTGATCGAGCCGCTGCGCAACGGCAGCTGGGTCTACGCGGCCTGGCTGCCCGGCGGGCAGAAAGCACCGGAAGACACCAACACCTGCCGCGCCTGCCACCTGCCGCACGCCGGCAAGGACTTCGTGCACCGCTACGACGAGCACTTCGCCAGCCGCTAGCCCCACCGGGGTTGGGCTGACGGCTCGCGGGCGGCGGCTGGCCCGGCGCACCGTGTCCGCGACCACGGCACGCCGCGTGTGGCTCCATGCACGGCGACTCGCTCCGTGGTACCTTGAGGGCTCGCAGCGGACGGTGCGTTGTGGGAGTTGTCGACGATGAAGCGTGTGCCTCTGTACAGCCGGACATCCGAGCGCGCGCGCGCCCAGTCGACCCGCATGCCGCCCGGTTTCGCCAGCGCGGCGCAGGACGCCGATGAGCAGGCCGACGATCCACCCGGCCTGTGGTCGCGTGCCGGCGCTCGCGTGCACGGATCGTTGCGACGCCATGAACGCTGGGCCTGGGCCGCACTGGCCGCGACGCTGGCCGTGGCGGCGGGTTGGCCGGCGTGGACGCGCCACGAACCCCAGATCCCGACCTTCGAGCAGATCGACTCGGCGATGCGCGCGGCCATCAAGAAGGAGCCTCTGCAATCGGCCGCTGCCAACGCCTACGAGGCCGTCATTGACTCCGTGGTGCGCGTGGTCGGCGAGTACCCGACAGAACGTCCCGACCCCAAGGAAGGTGAAGAAAAGAAGAGCGTTGGCACCGGGGTCGTGATCGTCGACAAGGGCATCATCCTGACCAACCTGCACGTGGTGCGCGGCGCCACGCGCATCAAGGTCACCTACTCCAACGGGCTGGTGTCAGACGCCTCACTGATCAACGTGCAGCCCGAGAACGACCTGGCGGTGTTGCAGGCTGAGTCGCGGCCCGACGAACTCGAGGCGGCCACGATGCGCTCGACCGGCGACCTGCGGCCCGGCGACGAGGTGATCGCCATCGGCCACCCATTCGGCATCGGCCCGTCGACGTCGCAGGGCGTGGTGTCGGGCCTGAAGCGCGAATTCCGCTCGCCCGAGGGCAAACGCATCCTGACCAATCTGATCCAGTTCGACGCCGCGGCCAACCCGGGCAACTCCGGCGGCCCGCTGGTCACGATGGACGGCCACGTGGTGGGCATCGTCACCGCGATCATGAATCCCACCGAGGCGCGCACGTTCATCGGCATCGGCTTCGCGGTGCCGATCGAGAACGCCGCGGCGGCGGCCGGACTGCCGCCCTTCTGACCGTTGTCACGCCAACCACCCACCCAACCTGTCATGACGCCGAGCCCCAACGCCGAATCCGCCACCCTGATGGAGCGCATCCTCTACGAAGTCAAGCGCGTCGTCGTCGGGCAGGATCGTTTTCTCGAACGTGTGATGGTCGCGCTGCTGGCGCAGGGCCACCTGTTGGTCGAGGGCGTGCCCGGGCTCGCGAAGACACTCACCGTCAAGACGCTGGCCGCAGCGATCCGCGGCACCTTCCGGCGCATCCAGTTCACGCCCGATCTGGTGCCGGCCGACCTGGTGGGCACGCGCATCTACAACCAGAAGACCGGCGAGTTCAGCACGTCGCTGGGGCCGGTGTTCGCCAACCTGCTGCTGGCCGACGAGATCAACCGCGCGCCGGCCAAGGTGCAGAGCGCGCTGCTCGAGGTGATGCAGGAGCGCCAGGTCACGATCGCCGGCGACACGCACAAGGTGCCGTCGCCGTTCGTCGTGATGGCCACGCAGAACCCGATCGAGACCGAGGGCACCTACGCGCTGCCCGAGGCGCAGGTCGACCGCTTCATGATGAAGGTGCTGGTCGACTACCCGAGCGACGACGAGGAGTTCGTGATCGTCGAGCGCGTGATCGGCCCGCCTTCGATGGTGTCGGCGGTAGCCTCCACCAGCCAGCTGGCCGAGCTGCAGCAGGAGTGCCGCAAGGTGTACGTCGATCCGAGCCTGATCCAGTACGCGGTGCGGCTGGTCGGCGCCACGCGCCGGCCCGAGCGGGCCGACCTCGCCGACCTCGGCAAATACCTGAGCTACGGCGCCAGCCCGCGCGCCAGCATCTCGATGGTCGAAGGTGCGCGGGCGCTGGCGTTCCTGCGCGGCCGCAGCTATGTGTTGCCCGAAGACCTGACCGATCTGGCAGTGGACACTCTGCGCCATCGACTGGTGTTGTCGTATGAGGCATTGGCCGAAGGCCTCGACGCCGACGCCATCGTGGCGCGCGTGATGGCCAAGGTGCCGGTGCCCGACAAGCCGTTGCAGCACCCTGAACTGCCAGGTGGCCATGCCTGAACTTGCCGCGCCGGTCGGTACACCCGACCAGCTGCTGCGCCAGCTGGAGTGGACCGTGATTCGCCGCCTCGACGGGCTGCTGCAAGGCGACTACCGCACGCTGTGGCGCGGCGCCGGCCTCGACCTGGCCGACCTGCGCGTCTACCAGCACGGCGACGACGTGCGCCACATCGACTGGAACGTCACCGCGCGGCTGCTCGAAACGCATGTGCGACAGTTCACCGAAGACCGCGAACTCACCGCCTGGTTCCTGCTCGATCTCTCCGGGTCGATCGATTTCGGATCCAACGAGCGCACCAAGCTGTCGGTGTCCGAAGGTTTCGTCGCCGTGCTCGCGCGGTTGCTGACGCGCCACGGCAATCGCGTGGGCGCGCTGCTGTACAGCCACCGCGTCTACGGCATGCTGCCCCCGCGTGCGGCGCGCAACCATGTGCTCGAGCTGATCCAGCGCATGCGCAGGCGCCCGGCCGCGCCTGCTGGCCGGCGCGTGCGGCGCGGCGCACCGCCGCCGCGCCAGACGGTGCTGGCCGACCTGCTCAAGGCGGCCGACACTCTGATCCGCCGGCGCTCGATGATCTTCGTGGTGTCCGATTTCATCAGTGCGCCGGGCTGGCAAGAGGCGCTGGGTCGGCTGGCGCGCCGCCACGAGGTGCTGGCGGTGCGGCTGTACGATCCGCTCGAACTCAAGCTGCCCGACGTCGGGTTGGTGACGCTCGAAGACGCCGAGAGCGGCGAGCAACTGTTCGTCGACACCAACGATCCGGCGTTCCGCTCGCGCTTCGAGGCGCTGGCCGCGCAGCACGAGGCCGATCTGCGGGCCGCGCTCGGCCACGCGCAGGTCGACACGCTGGAGCTGGCCACCGACGACGATCTGATGGAATCCCTGCTGCGCTTCGTGGCGCTGCGCCGGCAGCGCGCGCGCCAGCGCAGCGGCGCGCACATGCCGGCGCACCTGCGCGGCGCCGCCAGTCCGATCGAGAGACCCCATGAAGTTCCTGTGGCCTGAGGCGCTGTGGGCAGCCGCGCTGCTGGCGCCGCTGCTGGTGCTGTTGTACCTGTGGCTGCTGCACCGGCGCAAGAAGAGCACGGTGCGTTTCGCCAGCGTGGCGCTGGTCAAGCAGGCGCTCGGCAAAGGCCCAAGCTGGCGCCGCCACGTGCCGCCGGCGCTGCTGGGGCTGGCGCTGCTGGTGCTGATGTTCGCGGTTTCGCGGCCCACCGCGGTGATCAAGCTGCCGTCGCAGCAGGAAACGATCATCCTGGCGATGGACGTGTCGGGCAGCATGCGCGCCACCGACATCAAGCCCAGCCGCATCGTTGCCTCGCAGGAGGCGGCCAAGCAATTCGTCGGCGACCTGCCGCGCACGGTGCGCGTGGGCGTGGTGTCGTTCGCGGGCACCGCTGCAGTCGTGCAGGCGCCCACGCTGAGCCGCGAGGACGTGATCGCGGCGATCGACCGCTTCCAACTGCAACGCGCCACTGCGATCGGCTCAGGCATCGTGCTGTCGCTGGCGACGCTGTTCCCGGACGGGGGATACGATCTGTCGCAGATCACCGGCGCGAAACCGATGCCGCCCGGCTTCGGCGACAAGAAGGACGACAAGCCGGCGTTCAAGCCGGTCGAGCCCGGCTCGTATGCGTCGGCGGCGATCATCCTGCTGACCGACGGCCAACGCACCACGGGCCCCGACACGCTGGAGATGGCCAAACTCGCCGCCGACCGTGGCGTGCGCATCTACACCGTGGGCATGGGCACCAAGGAAGGCGAGATCATCGGCTTCGAAGGCTGGAGCATGCGCGTGCGTCTCGACGAAGAGACGCTCAAGCAGGTGGCCCTGCTGACCCGCGGCGAGTACTTCTTCGCCGGCACCGCCGAAGACCTCAAGAAAGTCTACGAAGGCCTGACGAGCAAGTTGGTGGTCGAGAAGCGCGACACCGAGATCACCGCGATCTTCGCGGCGCTCGGCGCCTTGCTGGCCGTGGCGGCCGCAGGCCTGAGCCTGTGGTGGTTCGGCCGCGTGACCTGACGCCCGCTCAGTAGATCAGCCGCCCGTCGGCGTTGACGACGCCGATGTCGACGAAACCGCTGCCGGTGTTGTTGCGCGCGAAGTTGACGCGAAAGCCACCCATGTCGTATTCGCCCATCGTGCGCAGCGCTTTCGCCACGGCGTCGGGAGTCACGTCCTTGCTGCGGCGCGCCGCCTCGGCGAACACACGAGCGCTGATGTAGCCCTCGAGGTGGAACGAGGTGTAGCCGGTCACGTCCGGGAACGACTGCTTCATCGCGGCCTGGAACTCGCGCTGCAGCGGTGACGAGATGCCCATCGGGTTGGGGTAGGTCTGCGCCAGCGCCACGCCGCGCGACGCCTCGCCCGCCACCTTGGCCACCAGACCGGCCGGCACGTACGACAGCGCGAACACGAACTGGCCGCCGCCGGCCGCGCGCAGTTGCGCGATGCCATCGGCCATGAAGCGCGGCGCACCGACCACCAGCACCGCCTTGGCGCCGGACTTGGCCACGTTCTTGGCCGCCGCGGCGATGCTGGGCACCTCTGCCGTCGCCTCGAACGGCACGATCTTCAGCTTGCCGGTGGCGGCGGCCGCCGCCTGCGTCATGGCTAGTCCCGAGGTGCCGATCACGATGTTGTGGTACAGCACCGCGAGTTCGGTGACGCCCAGCGTCACCGCATGGGCGACGATCTTCTCGATCTGCTGGCGATCGCCGGCTCGGATGTGGAACAGCTTCGGATGCCCTGGGTTGCGCAGCGCCTCGGCGCCGGGGATCGCATTGAGCACGATCACGTCGGCCTGGTCGAGCATCTTGTCGTCGAGCAGGCGCTTGAGCGCGGCCGAGCCCACCGGATCCAGCAGAGCCACCGGTTTGCGCTGCATCGCCTGGCCGAACGCCTTGACAAAACCGTCGGCGGAGTAGGTGTCGTCGAGTTCGAAGAACGCGATCTTGCGTCCGCCGATGCCGCCGCGTTCGTTGACCTGCGCGAAGCACGCCTTGATGCCCTGATTGAGCTGCGGCGCGTCGGGCACCGGGATGCCGGTGAACGGGCCGATCTGGCCCACCACGATGTCGTTGTCGGCGGCCAGCGACAGTGCCGGCTGGGCCGCTGCCAGCAAGACGGCCTCGCACAAACGTCGTCTCGTCAGAGCCATTGAGTCCCCCGTGCCCGCACTCGCGCAGGCTCGCGCCATGCTAATGAGCGCACGCCAACCTGGCGCTCTTCCAATCGAGACGAGCGTGAACTGGTTCGCCAAGACCCGTCCTCGATGGGACAGGTGTTGCGCCCGCGATCCCCGTGCCGTGCGGACCGATGTCACGACTCGCCGTGCGGAGCCCTTCTGCAGGCACGGCACCACAATGCCGGGTCGACCTTCGTGGAAAGCGATTCATGAGCCAGGCTGCCAACGGATTGCACCGCATCGTCGTCGTCGGCGGCGGCGCGGGTGGTCTCGAACTCGTCACGCGACTGGGCCGTCGGCTCGGCCGACGCGGCCGCGCGCATGTCACGTTGATCGAAAAAGCGCGTACGCATTTCTGGAAGCCGCACCTGCACGAGATCGCTGCCGGCAGCATCGACATCCACCACCATGCGATCGACTACCTCGCGCAGTCGCATTGGCACGGCTTCCGCTATCGGCTCGGGGCCATGGTCGGGCTCGATCGATCGCGCCGCGAGGTGCAGGTGGCGCCGGTGCTCGACGACGAGGGCACGCCGATCACGCCGCCGTACACACGCAGCTACGACACGCTGGTGATCGCCACCGGCAGCCACACCAACGACTTCGGCACGCCCGGCGTGCACGAGCACGCGATCGCGCTGGAAACCCCCGAAGAGGCCGAGCGCTTCCACGTGCGCATGGTCAACGCCTGCATCCGCGCGCACGTGCAGGGCACGGCCGCCGGGCCGCACCAGGTCACGGTGGCCATCGTCGGCGGCGGCGCCACCGGCGTGGAGCTGGCGGCCGAGTTGCGCAAGGCGTTGCGCCTGCTGGTGACCTACGGCCTCGACCAGATCGATCCCGAGCGCGACATCCAGATCCACTTGATCGAAGCTGGCCCGCGCATCCTGCCCGCGCTGCCCGAGCGCATTGCCGATGCGGCGGCCGAGCTGCTCAAGGGGCTGGGCATTCAACTGCGCTGCGGCACCCGGGTCAGTGCGGTGCGCGCCGACGGCGTCGAGCTGGCCGGCGGCGCGTTCGTGCCTGCACAGCTCGTGGTCTGGGCCGCCGGCGTGAAGGCGCCGCAGTGGATGCACGAGCTGGGCGGCCTGGAGACCAACGCCATCAACCAGCTCGTCGTGCGCCCGACGCTGCAGACCACGCGCGATGACGCGGTGTTCGCGATCGGCGACTGCGCCAGCGCGCCGTGGCTCGGACACCGCGGTGCCGTGCCGCCGCGGGCGCAGGCCGCGCACCAGCAGGCATCACACCTGGCGGCGCAGTTGCCGCGACATTTGAAGGGGCAGCCGCTCAAACCCTTTCGTTACCGCGATTTCGGCTCGCTGGTCTCGCTCGGCCAGCACACGACGGTGGGCAACCTGATGGGCGCGCTGGTGGGCGGCAACCTGTGGGTCGAGGGTTTGTTCGCGCGCGCCATGTACCTGTCGCTGTACAAGTTGCACGAGCTTGCCGTGCATGGCTGGTGGCGCACGTCGCTGGGCACCGCATCGCGCCTGCTGACGCGGCGCACCGAGCCGCGCGTCAAGCTGCACTGAGCCTCAGCAGTTGACGATCTTGAATTCGACGCGCCGGTCCAGTGCGTCGCTGACGTCGTCGCTGCCGGTGCCGATGATGTTCTCGCGCCAGCCGACGCCGCTGGCGCGCGTGCGGGCAGCGAGCTCGCTCGCTTCGGCGTCGAGCTTCTGCTTGATCACCGTGGCGCGCGCCTGCGACAGACGATCGTTGGTCTGCTCCGATCCGGTGTGGCTAGTGTGCCCGACCACGTTCATGCACACCTTTGCGGCGGCGGCCTGGCGCGCGATCTGGCGCAGCCACAAGGCATAGGGCCCATTGACCTTGGGGTCCGACCAGAACTCGGTGCTGCCCGGATTGAACAGGAACTTCACGCCCAGATTGCGCTGACTCAGGCCGAACGCCACCACGCGGCCGAAGGCCTGCTCGGCGTCGGCCATGCGGCCGAGCTTCCAGCTCGCGAGGTACACACCGTTGAGCGCTCGCAGCTGCTCGCCCGCCTGCGTGGACAGCGCGTTGCGGTACAGGCCGAGCGCGTCTTGGTACTGGCTGGCGTTGTAGGCGTTGGTGCCGTCGTTGATCAGGACCGACGCGGCCAGCCGATCGACGTAGTAGGCGTCGGCCGCCTGACCGGGCGCCGTTTGCGCAGTGCGAATGTAGCCGTCGACGACCTGGTCCTTCACCAGGATCGGGCTGTCCTGGTAGTAGGCAGTGGGACTGCTGTCGAGCCCGTCGTCGCGCGCCAACGCGCTGGCCTGCGCGAGCACGTTGCGCGAGCTGAGCTCGACCAGAGCGAGGTTGATCTGGAATGGCTTGCGCGCGCCGGTGCCCGCGGTGCGCGTCATCGTGCCGGTCAGCAGGTACTGAGCGCGCGCCAGGTTCGCGCTCTGGAAGGGCAGCAACTCCAGTTGTGGATGCTGGGTGTTCAGCCGCTCGGCCACTTTCTGTTCGAGTTGTCGCGTCACGCGCGTCTGCTGGCCCGATGCCGCATCGATCATCGGATCGATGACGACCGGCCGCCTGGCCATCTTGGCCTCGACCTTGGCCAGGAATGCCGGCAACTTCTGGGTCTGCGCCACCAGGCCGTCGGTGGCCTCGGTCACTGCCTGATCGAACGGCAGCTCGTTGCTGATGACGGTGGGGCCGGTGCTCTGGCAGCCGGCGCCGCCGAGCATCAGCAAGACTGCGGCAGCGGCAGCCCCCTCGAGCACTTGGCGCGCGAACGACGATGGCTTCATTTGCGGCACTCCCCCTTCAGCAGCGCGTGGTCTTGTGCACTCAGCTCCTCGCCGAGCGACACCCGCGCAATGATCTCCGTGCAGCGCGGATTTGGCGAATTCTTTCTAGGGGTCGGGCGCGTCGAGACGGCTGCGGTGGCTGGCTTGTCGATGGCGACAGGCGCATCGGTCACTGCACCAGCGGCCGACCCAGACAGCGCCGCCGGCTGCGGCAGCGGCTCTTGCATGACCTGGGCCGCCGGTGGCGCCGCCGATTGCGGCACCGCAACGGTCGCAGCGGCTGACGCCGCCGCGGGCGCCGCGAGCCGATCGTCTTCGCTGCCAGGGCTCGCCAGAGGCGACGCCTCGCGGCTCGTTGGCCCGGTCGCTGACGTGGCATTCGAAGGCTGTTCCCACAGCCACCAGAAGCCCAGTGCGAGCGAACCGGTCAACATCAGGCCGGCCACCGGCAGCCACCACCAGCGGGCTCGCCGCGCCACCGGCGGCATGCGGGTCCCGGGCAGCGCCGCAGGGGGCAGCACGCTCGGGCGCCGCACCGGCTGCAGCGGCGGCACGGTCGCATCGTCGGCGACGGCAGCGGCAGGTTCGAGCGGCAGCGGCGCGGTCGGGATCTCGCCGGACTTGCGCGCGCGCGAGCGGCGGTCTTGGACGCCGAGCTCGCTGCGCATCTGTGCCGCACTGGCCGGCCGAGCGTCCGGGCGCACCGCGAGCGCGTGATCGATCGCGCGCAAGAAGCGCTCGCTGTAGCGGCCCGCGCCGGTGGTCGCCAGCGGCACCATCGTGTCGTTGACCAACCGCGCCACCGACTCGGGCGGCGTGTGGCCGGTGATCGCGTAGTGCACCACCGAGCCGAGCGCGTACAGATCGGTCCACGGGCCCTGCTTCATCGACGGCATCTCGGCGTACTGTTCCACCGGGGCATAGCCGGGCTTCAGAAACGCCGTCAGCGCCTGCGTGGCGTCGCCGATCACGCGCCTGGCCGCGCCGAAATCCAGCAGCAACGGCCGGCCATCGTCCAACAACAGGATGTTGTCGGGCGCGATGTCGCGGTGAAAGCAACGCTCGCGGTGCATCACCTCGAGCGCGTCGAGCAGCGGGCCGAGCTGGCGCAGCAGCCAGGCCTCCTCGGGCGGTGCGTTCAGGGCCGACAGCGCGCGCTTGAGCGTGACGCCCTGGTAGTAGGGCATCACCATGTAGGCCGTGCCGTTGGCTTCCCAGAAGCGGTACACCTTCAACAGCGACGGGTGGTCGAAGCTCGCCAGCAGCTGCGCCTCGTTGACGAAGCTGCGCAGGCCCAGAGCAAAGGTGTCGGCGAACTTGTCCGAGCGCGGCGACACGAACGTGGTTCGTGTTCGCGCCGCCAGGGTGGACGGCATGTACTCCTTGATCGCCACCTGGCGCTGCAACGACCAGTCCCATGCCAGGTAGACGATGCCGAAGCCGCCCTCGCCGATGACACCACGGATCTCGAACTCCGCCAGATGTGTGCCGTCGGGCAGCGCGTTGCCGCTGCGCCGCCGTGCCACCGTGACGGGCACGGTCGGATCGTCGTCGGGTGCGTGCCCGGGCGGCGCACTGCCGCTCATGCGAGCCCCCCGCTGGCCGAGGTCGCCCGGCGGCCCCCCGAGGGGGCGTTCGCTTGCTGGGGGCGGCCCGGTGCTGCGCTCATGGCCGGCGCAGGATAGCGCGCCGCGACAGCCGCCGGCGCTGCCTCAGTAGGTCTCCAGGTGCAGCCGGCCTTCGCGCTGCAGCGCGCCGCGCAGGGTGTCCCAGTGCAGGCCGGCTTGCTGCGCCACGTCGCGCAACGCGAGCACCACGCCCTCTTCCATTGCCTTGAGGCCGCACACGTAGATGCAGGTGTTGGCGTCGCTCAGTAACTCGCCGAGGTCGGCCGCACGTTCACGCATCAGGTCCTGCACGTAGCGTTTGGGCGCACCGGGTGTGCGCGAGAACGCGAGGTGGATGTCGATGAAGTCTTTCGGCAGGCTTTGCAGCGGACCGAAATACGGCAGCTCTTCCTTGGTGCGCGCGCCGAAGAAGAGCATCAGCTTGCCGGCTTCGAACTTGCCCGATGCGCGCAGCCTGCGCCGCCATTCGGTCATCGCGCGCATCGGCGCACTGCCGGTGCCGGTGCAGATCATCACGATGTTCGATCGCGGATGGTTGGGCATCAGGAAGCTCGAGCCGAAGGGTCCGATCACACGCACGGCGTCGCCGAGCTGCAAATCGCACAGATAGTTCGACGCCACGCCGCGCACCGGCCGGCCCTGGTGGTCTTCGAGCACCCGCTTCACGGTGAGCGACAGGTTGTTGTAGCCCGGCCGCTCGCCGTTGCGCGGGCTGGCCACCGAATACTGCCGCGCATGGTGCGGCCGGCCCTGCGGGTCGGCGCCCGGCGGCACGATTCCAATCGACTGGCCTTCGAGCACCGGGAACGGCATGGCGCCGAAGTCGAGCACGATGTGATGCGTGTCGTACTCGCGTCCGACTTCGGTGACTCGGTGGTTGCCGACCACCGTGGCGGTGGTGGGGCTCTTGGGCCCGTACAGATTGGTGTACGCATGCGCGGCCGACCACGGCGGCAGCGTGGCGTTGCAATCGGTGGTGGTGAACGCGGCCTCGCCCGGCTCCAGCAACGCCGCCGGCTGCGCTTCGGAAACAGGCTGAGCTGCCGCACCCGACTCGCTGCGCAACTGCTCGGGTGGCAGCTCGGCGGGCAACACGTCCCAGCTCAGCTGCTCGGCCACCGAGTACGCGCGCACGCGCGGCACGCGCCGCCAGTTGTCGATCGAGCCGGTGGGGCAAGGCGGGATGCAGGCCAGACACAGGTTGCATTTGGCCGCGTCGACCACGTAGTTGCGCTCGTCGTGCGTCACCGCGCCGGTCGGGCAGGTGGCCTCGCAGGTGTTGCAGCGAATGCAGATCTCGGGATCGATCAGGTGCTGGTTCAGCACGTCGTCGGCAACGGCCATGTCCATCAGGGCCTCCTAGAGCGCATCATGCCGCGCCGCGCCGGCATTGGCACTCGGCACGGATAGCGCCATTCCGGCGAACGCCGCCAGGCCGCTTCGGGGTGGGCCATCACCCGAAGCGCACGTATTCGAAGTCCACCGGCTGGCGGTTGATGCCCATCACCGGCGGCGCGATCCAGTGGGCGAACTGGCCTGGCTCCACGACGCGCCCCATCAAGCCAGCAACGAAGGCGCGGTCTTCATCGGACGCCAACCACTTTGATCTGTTGGCGGTCCATTCGGCGTCGCTCACCACGCGGCCATCGGGTGACACCTTCACGCCCGACAACGTGCCGATCTTGCGGTTGAACGCCTTGTGCGGCACGGTCAAGCGAAAGGCGATGCCCGCTTTCTCGATCACCTTGTTCCAGCGCCCGATGCCCGCCACCGAATCCTTGATGAAGTCGTCGCGCAGCACCTCGTTGAGCGCGTTGAGCATCGGCACCTGCCTTTCGACCAGCTGGCCGCCCTGCACGTCGAGCACCGGGTAGGTGGTGCCCTTGAGGACATGGTCGTCGCTGCGCTTGCCTTCTTCGAAGCGGCCCTTCAGGCCTGAGCTGTAGAAGGTGGCGGCGTTGCTCGACTGATCGGCGCCGAACAGATCGATCGTCACCGAGAAGTGGAAATTGAGGTAACGCTGGATGGTCGGCAGATCGATCACGCCGGCGGCGCGCAGCTTGGCGGGATCGTCGGTCTTCAGCTCGTTCATCACCTGGCAGGTGCGCTGGATCACTCGCGACACGCCGCTCTCGCCGACGAACATGTGGTGCGCCTCTTCAGTCAGCATGAATTTGGTGGTGCGCGCCAGCGGGTCGAAGCTGCTCTCGGCCAGCGCGCAGAGCTGGAACTTGCCGTCGCGGTCGGTGAAGTAGGTGAACATGAACAGGCTCAGCCAATCGGGCGTCTTCTCGTTGAAGGCGCCGAGAATGCGCGGGTTGTCCTGATCGCCCGAGCGGCGCTCGAGCAGCGCCTCGGCCTCTTCGCGGCCGTCGCGGCCGAAGTGCTTGTGCAGCAGGTACACCATGGCCCACAGGTGGCGGCCCTCCTCCACGTTCACCTGGTACAGGTTGCGCAGGTCGTACAGGCTCGGACAGGTAAGGCCGAGGTGGCGCTGCTGCTCGACGCTCGCCGGCTCGGTGTCGCCCTGCGTGACGATGATGCGGCGCAGGTTGGCGCGGTGCTCGCCGGGCACGTCTTGCCACGCGGCCTCGCCCAGGTGGTCTCCGAAGTGGATCTTGCGGTCGGCCTCGGCCGGATTCAGGAAGATGCCCCAGCGGTACTCGGGCATCTTGACGTAGCCGAATTGCGCCCAGCCCTGCGGATCGACGCTGATCGCTGTGCGCAGGTAGACATCGAAGTTCCGGCTGCCCTCGGGGCCCATGTCCTGCCACCAGTGAATGTAGTTGGGCTGCCACTGTTCGAGCGCGCGCTGCAGCGTGCGGTCCTCGCTCAGGTGGACGTTGTTGGGGATCTTCTCGCTGTAGTTGATGCTCGACATGCGGGGCTCCGTATTGATCAGACTCGGTTCCAGTCAAAGGCGGCTTTCTCGCCCTTGCCGTAGACCTTGAGCGCACCCTTCTCGCCGACGGCGTTGGGGCGGATGAAGATCCAGTTCTGCCATGCCGTGAGGCGGCCGAAGATGCGGCTGGCCATGTTCTCGTGGCCGGCGAAACGCAGGTTCGCCTCCAGACCCGTCAGGGCATCGGGCGACATCGAGACGCGCTCCTCGATCGCGATGCGCGTCTCGTCGGGCCAATCGATGTCGTCGGGCGCCGAGGTGACCAGACCGAGCGCCAGCGCGGCGTCGGCGTCGAGCGGCCGGCCGATGGCCTCCTCGGCTGCGCGCAGAGGCTCGGCCTCGCCGTAGAAGCGGCGCACTAGCCGTGTCTGGTCGTTGGCCATCGGGTAGGCGCCGAAGTTCTGCGCCGACAGCGCGAGCTTCGGCGCCCGCTGCGCGTCGTCGGCCAGCGCGAGCATGTAGGCGCGGTCGGCGGCGAACGCGAGTTCGGCCAGGGTGCCGGCGAAACACGAGCCCGGCTCGATCAGCGCGAACAGCGTGCGCGCCGACACATCGAGCCGCGCCAGCGTGCGTCGCAGCAGCCCTTGGGTTTCACGCACGAACCAATGCCCGGCGTGGCGAGCCAGCGCCTGGTCGCACGCCAGCACCTGGGCGGCGTCGCCTGAGGTCTTGAGCAGCCACAGCCCGATGTCGAGCTCGTTGGTGCGCAGATGCAGGATGGCGTCGTCGAGTTGGCGCGCCATCGCCAGCGGCCACCAGGCGGCGCCGGCGGCTTCGATGCCGGCGATCTCGGCGGCTTGCGGCGACGCGGGCGCCTTGACGGTCAACGTCGCGCAGCGGCGCGCGCGGTCGAACTGCACGTGCACGTGCTCGTAGGCCAGCGTGTCGCTGCCCAGCGTGCGTTCGACGCGCGGCAGCGCGACCCCCTTCGCGGCGGCCGGCCGGTCGCTGCCCTCGGCGAGCTTGCGCGCGCGCTCTTGCACCGCGGCGCCGAACTGCGCCGGCTTGACCACCGCATCGACCAGTCGCCACTGCACGGCGCGCTGGCCGCGCACGCCTTCGGTGGTGGTGCAGAAGATGTCGGCCAGGTCGTGACGCACATGACGCTTGTCGGTCACGCGCGTCAGGCCGCCGGTGCCCGGCAACACGCCGAGCAGCGGCACCTCGGGCAGCGAGACTGACGACGAGCGGTCGTCGACCAGCACGATGTCATCGCAGGCCAACGCGAGTTCATAGCCACCGCCGGCGCACGAGCCATTCAGCGCGGCCACGAACTTGAGCCCCGACTGCCGCGACGAGTCTTCGATGCCGTTGCGCGTCTCGTTGGTGAACTTGCAGAAGTTCACCTTCCACGCGTGGCTCGACAGGCCGAGCATGAAGATGTTGGCGCCCGAGCAGAAGACGCGGTCCTTCAGGCTGGTGACGATCACCGAGCGCACCTCGGGATGCTCGAAGCGGATGCGCTGCAGCGCGTCGTGCAGCTCGATGTCGACGCCGAGGTCGTAGCTGTTGAGCTTGAGCTTGTAGCCGGGCTTGATGCCCGCGTCTTCGGCCACGTCCATCGCGAGCGTGGCCACCGGGCCATCGAAGCTCAGCTTCCAGTGGCGGTAGTGCGAGGGCTCGGTGCGATAGTCGACTGGCGCGTTCGAAGGGCTCATGGTGCCATGTCTCCTGAATGAGCACTATAGTGCAGAATTTCGATCAGTGCATGCATCATAGTGCATGTCATGGCGGGCGTCAAATCTGGGTCGCTCGCGGGGTGGCGATCGGAGCCTGGATTCGGGCCCAAGCGTGCGCGTCGGCGCGCGGCAGCGCAAGCGTGGCGCCTAGAGCGGCAGTTTCAGCGCCCGCCGCACCTGGTCGCGCAGCGCCTGAAACGCCTGCTCCAGCGGCTTGCCGCTGGTGTCGAAGCTCAAGTCGGCCTTGGCGTAGAACGGCAGGCGCCCGGCGAGGATGCGCTTGAGATCGTCCATCGCTTCGGCGCTGGCGGCCATCGGCCGCATGTCGCCCTGCGCCGCCACACGCTGCATGTGGTCTTCGGGCTCGGCCTGCAGCCACACGGTGGTGCAGTGCGCCAGCAACTCGTTGAAGGTGGCGGCGTCCGACACGATGCCGCCCGGCGTGGCGATCACCACCTCGGGATAGATCTGGATCGCCTCCTCCAGGGCGCGCCGCTCGTAGCGGCGGTAGGCGTTGGTGCCATACAGATCGTGGATCTCGCGGATCGTGCAGCCGGCGAACTTCTCGATCTCGCGCGAGAGCTCGACGAACGGGTAGTCCAGATCGTCGGCCAGCATCTGGCCGAGCGTGGACTTGCCGGCGCCGCGCAGGCCGATCAGCGCGATGCGGTGGCTGCGCGCCTTGGCGTCACCCCGGGTGCCGAACAGTTCACCCAGCACGATGCGCGCGCGGCGCAGCTCGGCCTCGTTGCGCGCCTCGAGCAGCTCACGGATGAGCAGCCATTCGGGCGACGAGGTGCTGACGTCACCGATCAGCTCGGCCAGCGGGCACTGCAGCGCCTGCGCCACCTGCTGCAGGATCAGGATCGACGCGTTGCCGATGCCGTACTCCAGATTCGCGAGGTGGCGTTCCGACACACCCGCGGCCTGAGCCACCGCCTTGCGCGTGAGCCCGCGCCGCGCGCGCAGGCTGCGCACGCGCTCGCCGAGCGCGGCCAGCAAGCGGTCGTGGCCGTTGGCCTTGGGCCCCTGACCACGCCGGGGCTCCCGGGTCGGCGCCGATTTCTTCGCCGGGCGTCTGGTGGCACCCTGTGCCTTCGACGGGCGGTTCGGACGCGGAATGACAGATCGGCTCATGCAATATAGTGCTTGACAGGTAGTGCGACGAAAACTATCGTGCGACGCGGCACGCACAATAATGCATAAGCCTTGGCATCGCAAGGCGCCCGGACTGACTGGCTGGCAGCGGCTTCGCATGCGGCGGGCCCTGCACGTTGTGGGTCTGTGTCCGTGTCGATCCGTCCGCCGGGTCCAGTCCGTCGAGTTTCATCGCCGTCGTTGAAGGAGGCTTCATGCACACCGCACCCGCCGCACCACCCGCCGCCTACAACTTCGCAGTGCAATTGTTCGAGCGCAACGCCGCTCGCGCGTCCAAGCTCGCCTACGCCGACGATCATGGTTCGCTGAATTACGGCGAGTTGGCGCAGCAGTCGCGCCGTTTGGCCGACGCGCTTCGCGCCGCCGGCGTGCGGCGCGACGAGCGTGTGCTGCTGGCGATGCAGGACAACAACCACTGGCCGGTCAGCTTTCTGGGCTGCCTGTACGCCGGCGTGGTGCCGGTGGCGGTGAACACCCTGCTCACCGGCGACGACTATGCCTACATGCTGGCGCACAGCCGCGCGCAACTGGTGCTGGCCTCGACTTCGGTGCTGCCCGCGCTGCGCGCGGCGATGGCCCAGCCGCACGAAGTGCGCGAAGTCTGGGTCTCGCATCCGAGCGGCCCGCTCGATGCCAACGAAGCCGATCTCGCGCAACGCCTCGCCGCCGCTGCGCCGACGGCCGACCCTGCGCGCACTGCGGGCGAGGAACCCGCATTTTGGTTGTACTCGTCGGGCTCCACCGGCCGCCCCAAGGGCACGGTGCACACGCACGCCAACCTGTACTGGACTGCCGAGCTCTACGGCCTCGGTGTGCTCGCGATGACCGAGCGCGACGTGTGTTTCTCCGCCGCCAAGCTGTTCTTCGCCTACGGCCTTGGCAACGCGCTCACCTTTCCACTGTGGGCCGGCGCGTCGGTGCTGTTGATGGCCGAGCGGCCCACGCCCGACGCGGTGTTCAAGCGCTGGACCGGCGGCGCCGGCCCCAAACCCACGATGTTCTTCGGCGCACCCACCGGCTATGCCGGCATGCTGGTGTCGCCCAACCTGCCCGCGCGCAGCGACGTGGCGCTGCGCTTGTGCTCGTCGGCCGGCGAGGCGCTGCCACGCGAACTCGGCGAACGCTTCAGCGAGCATTTCGGCTGCGAGGTGATCGACGGCATCGGCTCCACCGAGATGCTGCACATCTTCTTGTCCAATCGGCCGGGCGACGTGCACTACGGCAGCACTGGCAAGCCGGTGCCCGGCTACACGATCGAGCTGCGCGGCGACGACGGCCGCCCGGTGGCCGACGGCGAGGTCGGCGACCTTTACATCGGCGGCCCGAGCGCCGCGCTGATGTACTGGGCCAACCGCGACAAGTCGCGCGACACGTTCCAAGGCGCGTGGACCAAGAGCGGCGACAAGTACGTGCGCAACGCCAACGGCACCTACACCTACGCCGGGCGCAGCGACGACATGCTCAAAGTCAGCGGGCAATACGTGTCGCCGTTCGAAGTCGAGGCGACCCTGGTGCAACACGCCGCCATCCTCGAGGCCGCAGTGATCGGCGTGCCCGATGCCGAAGGGCTGACCCGCACCAAGGCCTTCGTCGTGCTCAAGCCCGGCCACAGTGCGGCACCGGCCCTCGAAGAAGAACTCAAGGCCTTCGTGAAGACGCGGCTGGCGCCATTCAAGTATCCGCGGCACATCGAGTTCATCGCCGAGTTGCCCAAGACCTCGACCGGCAAGATCCAGCGCTTCCGGCTGCGCGAGCTCGAGGCCCGCAAGCCGCACTGACGCCGCCGATGCACATGTCCGTTCAGTTCGTCGAATTGCCCTGGCGCGGCGCCCGCGTGCGGCTGGAGCACCAGCGCATCGAGCCCGAGCGCGCGCGGCCGCACACGCCGCTGCTCGTGTTCCTGCACGAGGGGCTGGGGTCACTGGCCATGTGGCGCGATTTCCCGCAGCGCCTGTGCGATGCCGTGGGTGCGCGCGGCCTGGTCTACTCGCGCCCCGGTTACGGTCGCTCGACGCCGCGCGCCGGCAACGAACGATGGGGCCTGGACTTCATGCACCGGCAGGCGCACGAGGTGTTGCCCGCGCTGCTCGATGCGCTGCAGATCGATCGCGACGACAACCCGCCATGGCTGATCGGCCACAGCGACGGCGGTTCGATCGCGTTGCTGCATGCCGCGCGCTATCCGCGCCAGGTGGGCGGGCTGGTGGTGATGGCGCCTCATCTGTTCGTTGAAGAGCTGTCGCTCGCCAGCATCCAACAGGCCCGCCAGCATTACCTGCACAGCGACTTGAAGCAGCGCCTCGCGCGCTACCACGACGACGCCGACTCGGCCTTCTGGGGCTGGAACGACATCTGGCTGCAACCGCCGTTCGCGCGGTGGAACATCGAGGCCGAGATCGCCACCATCACCTGCCCCCTGCTGGCGATGCAGGGCCTCGACGACGAGTACGGCACGCCGCAGCAGATTCGTGCGATCGCCCGGCAACTGCCGCACGCCACGCTGCTCGAGCTGCCCCAGTGCGGCCACTCGCCGCAGCGCGACCAGCCCGAGCGCGTGATCGAAGAAATCACTGCCTTCGTGGCCGAACACACGACGCGCACCCAACACCAACCCACGGCCTGAAGCGCCGCCACAGGAGACACCCATGACCGTCAAGAAACGCCTGTCCTTCGCCGCGTTGGCGCTGGCCGCTGCCGCATCGCTCGCCGCTCACAGCGCGATGGCGCAATCGCCCAAGCTCAAGGTGGGCCTGATGCTGCCCTACACCGGCACCTACGCCGCGCTGGGCGTGGCGATCGAGAATGGTTTTCGGCTCAGAGTGGCCGAGCAAGGCGGCAAGCTCGGCGGCCGCGAGATCGAATTCGTCAAGGTCGACGACGAATCCGACCCCGCCAAGGCCACCGACAACGTCAACAAGCTGATCAAGCGCGACAACGTCGACGTGATCGTCGGCACCGTGCACTCCGGCGTCGCGATGGCGATGGCCAAGGCGGCCAAGGACAACGGCACGATGCTGATCGTGCCCAACGCCGGCGCCGATGCAGTCACCGGGGCGATGTGCGCCAACCACATCTTCCGCAGTTCGTTCTCCAACTGGCAGCCCGGTTATGCAATGGGCGAGGTGGTGGCCAAGAAGGGCCACAAGCGCGTGGTGACCATCACCTGGAAATACGCCGCGGGCGACGAATCGGTGAAGGGCTTTCGCGAGGGTTTCGAAAAGGGTGGCGGCCAGATCGTCAAGGAGCTGAGCCTGCCCTTCCCCAACGTCGAGTTCCAGGCGCTGCTGACCGAGATCGCGTCGATCAAGCCCGATGCGGTGTACACCTTCTTCGCCGGAGGCGGCGCGGTGAAGTTCGTCAAGGACTACGCCGCCGCAGGGTTGAAGAAGACGATCCCGCTGTACGGCGCGGGCTTTCTCACCGACGGCACGCTCGAGGCGCAGGGCGCCGATGCCGACGGTCTGCTGACCACGCTGCACTACGGCGACAGTCTGAACACGCCGCGCGACAACGCATTCCGGCTCGAGTACGCCAAGGCCTACAAGCTGCAGCCCGACGTCTACGCGGTGCAAGGCTACGACGCGGCGCAGATGTTGGCGATCGGCCTCAAGGCGGTCAACGGCGACGTCAGCAAGAAAGCCGAGTTCGCCGCCGCGCTGGAGAAGGCCAAGATCGACAGCCCGCGCGGCGCGTTCACGCTCGGCAAGAGCCACAACCCGGTGCAGGACATCTACCTGCGCCAGGTGGTCGGCAAGGAGAACAAGGTGATCGGCGTGGCGAGCAAGTCGCTGGCCGACCCGGGCCGCGGCTGCAAGATGTGAGCTTCGAGACCTTCCTGGTCCAGTGCCTCAACAGCCTGCAGTACGGGCTGTTGTTGTTTCTGGTCGCCTCGGGGCTGACGCTGATCTTCGGGATCATGGGCGTCATCAACCTGGCACACGGCAGCTTCTACATGATCGGCGCGTACATGGCGTACGCGCTGGCGCCGCTGGTGGGCGGCGGCTTCTTCACCACGCTGGCGCTCGGCCTGGTGCTGGCGGTCGTGCTGGGCTACGCGCTCGAGTGGGCGTTCTTCAGCTTTCTCTACGAGCGCGAGCACCTGCAGCAGGTGTTGATGACCTACGGCCTGATCCTGGTGTTCGAAGAGCTGCGCAGCATCCTGGTCGGTGACGACGTGCACGGCGTGCAGGCGCCGCCCTGGCTCGCGGGGTCGATTCCGTTGGGCGACCTGATGACCTACCCGGTCTACCGCCTGTTCATATCCGGCGTGTGCCTGGCGCTCGCCGGGTCGATGTGGTTCGTGCTCGCGCGCACGCGGCTGGGCATGACCATCCGCGCCGGCGCCACCAACCGCGAGATGGTGCAGTCGCTGGGCATCGACATCCAGTTCCTCTACCGTGTGGTGTTCGCCGCCGGCGTGGCCATCGCGGTGCTCGCCGGCATGGTGGCGGCACCGGTGTCGAGCGTGTACCCGGGCATGGGCAACCAGGTGCTGATCATCTGCTTCGTGGTGGTGGTGATCGGGGGCATCGGCTCGATTCGCGGCGCGTTGCTGGCCGCTCTGCTGATCGGCTTCGTCGACACCTTCGGCAAGGTGGTGTTCCCGCAGGCCGCCGGCGTGCTCGTCTACGTGCTGATGGCGTTGATCCTGCTGTGGAAACCCGACGGGTTGTTCAAGGCAGGATGACATGGTTCCCCCCGAAGCGGCCTTCGGCCGCCTCCCCCCAGGGGGCAACACCAGCGGACCGGCAAAGCCGGATCCGCGGTGTTCGCTTGGTTGGTGATGATGCGCTCCAACATCGTTTCAGTGCTCCTCGGAGGGTTCGCACTCGCGTTGTGGCCACTCGCCACCGGCAGCTTCGGCGTCGACCTGGTGGCCAAGACGATGATCTACGCCATCGTCGCGTTGAGCCTGGAGTTGCTGGTGGGTGCGACCGGACTGGTGTGTTTTGGCCAGGCGGCGTTCTTCGGCCTGGCCGGATATGCCGCGGTGAAGCTCTCGCCCGAGGGCGCCGCCGCATCGTTGTGGTGGCTGCTGCCGGTGGCGATGGCGGTCGGCGCGGCTTATGCCCTCTTCATGGGCGCGCTGTCGCTGCGCACCAGGGGCGTCTACTTCATCATGGTGACCCTGGCCTTCGCGCAGATGGCCTACTACGTGGTGCACGACACGCCGCTGGGTGGCGGCACCGACGGCATCTATCTGTATGTGAAACCGGTCGCCGCGATCGGCTCGACGCTGCTGATCGACCTCGACCGGCCGCTGGCGCTCTATTACTTCGTGTTCGGCTGCCTGGTCGCGGTGTTCGGGTTTCTCGCTCTGTTGGGGCGTTCTCGTTTCGGGCGCGCGCTGGCCGGCATTCGCGTCAACGAGCAGCGCATGCGAGCCACCGGTTTCTCCACCTACCCGTACAAGCTGGCCGCGTTCGTGGTGTCGGGTGCGATCGCCGGCTTGGCCGGCTTTCTGTTCGCCGTGAAGGACGGCTTCGTCAACCCCGAGCTGCTCAGCTGGCACCTCTCGGGCGCGGTGCTGATCATGATCATCCTCGGCGGCATCGGTCATCTGCGCGGCGCGGTGATCGGTGCCTTCGCCTTCGCCTTGCTGCAGGAGTTCTTCAAGTCCGAGACGATCTTCGGCGGCTTTGCCAAGCACTGGCTGCTCGGATTGGGTCTGGCCATCATCGTCAGCGTGGCGCTGTTGCCGCGTGGGTTGATCGGCGCCGGTTCGCTGCTGACGCATCGGTTGACCCGCACGCCGAGGGTGGAAGCATGAGCGCCCTAGGGGTCTTGCTGCGCGCCACCGACGTCACGCGCCGCTTCGGCGGCCTGGTGGCGGTGGACCGCGTGTCGCTCGAGCTGCAACGCGGCACCGTGCATGCGGTGATCGGCACCAACGGCGCCGGCAAGTCGACGCTGATCAACATCCTGTCGGGCGAGCTACCCGCCAGCGGCGGCAGCGTGCAGCTGCGCGGCACCGACATCACGCGCTGGACGCAGGCGCGCCGCGCACGAGCCGGTGTGGGCCGCAGCTACCAGCGCACCACCATCTATCCGACCTTCACCGTGCTCGAGAACTGCCGCCTCGCCGCGCAGGCTCGCCATCAGCGTCCCTGGGCCTGGTGGGCCGACGCGTCGGCCTGCGCCGTGAGCGTGCCGGCGGCGCGCGACGTGGCGGCGCGGGCCGGCCTGGCCGACGTGCTGGACCGTCCGGCCGGCACCTTGTCGCACGGCCAACGCCGCCAGCTCGAGATCGCGATGTGCCTGGCCACCGCGCCCGAAGTGTTGCTGCTCGACGAGCCGTTGGCCGGCATGGGCGCCGAAGAAACCGAGCGCATGCTCGCGCTGCTGGCCGAGCTGAAGGCGGTCCACGCGATCGCGCTGGTCGAGCACGACATGGATGCGGTGTTCCGCATCGCCGATCGCATCACGGTGATGGTCAACGGTGCGGTGCTGGCCAGCGACACGCCCGACGCGGTGCGCCGCAACCCCGACGTGCAGGCCGCCTACCTGGGGAGCCAGCAATGAGTGCCGCACTGGTCGACGCGCGAGGCCTGCATGCCTGGTATGGCAGCAGCCATGTGCTGCATGGCGTGGACCTCACGATCGCGCGCGGCGAAACGGTGGGTCTGCTCGGCCGCAACGGCATGGGCAAGAGCACGCTGATCCGCACGCTGCTCGGCCATGTGCCGGAGCGCGAGGGCCGCGTCACGATCGATGGGCACGACATGTCGCGCGCGCGCCCGCACCAGGTGGCGCGCCGCGGCGTGGCCTATGTGCCCGAGGGCCGCGGCGTGTTTCCCAACCTGTCGGTGGTCGAGAACCTGGTGATGGCCGCGCGTCCGGGTCGCGATGGAAGCCAAGGCTGGGACCTGGCCGCGGTGTTGAAGATCTTCCCGCGCCTGGCCGAGCGGCTCGGCCATCTCGGCGGGCAACTGTCTGGCGGCGAGCAGCAGATGCTGTCGATCGGCCGCGCGCTGATGACGCAGCCGGAGCTGCTCATCCTCGACGAAGCCACCGAGGGCCTGGCGCCGCAGATCGTGGCCGACATCTGGCGCGTCATCGGCGAGATCCGCGGCACCGGCATCGCCACCTTGATCGTCGACCGCAACTACCGCAAGGTGGCCGCGCACACCGACCACTTGCTGGTGCTGCAAAAAGGCCAGGTGGTGCTGGCGGGTGCGTCGGCGGCGCTGCGCGACAGTGCGGAGCTCGCGTCCTACCTCGGTGTTTGAGTGAACCGTCTCGAAAGGCCTGCGATGACACCACAACTGTTCGGCGATGCGGGTTCGCTGGCCACGCCCCGCGTGCTGCGCGAGGCCCTGCCCGGTGGCGCCTTCGTGCTGCGCTCGGCCGATGTGCTGCAGCCGCATGTGCGCTGCGCGGGTGACTGGCTGGAGCATTGGGCGAGCACCTCGCCCGATGCGCTGTTTCTCGCCGAGCGCGACGCCGCCGGCGACTGGCGACGCCTGGGCTATGCGCAAGTGCGCGAGCAGATCGGGCGCATCGCGCAGGCTCTGCTCGAGTTGCGCATCGATGCGCGGCATCCGGTGGTGGTGCTGTCGGACAACTCGGTCGACCACGCCTTGCTGGCGCTCGCGGCCATGCACATCGGCCGCACCGTCTGCACGGTGTCGAGCGCGTATTGCCGCCTGACCAAGGACTACGGCAAGGTCAAGGGCATTCTCGAGGCGCTGCGCCCGGGCCTGGTCTATGCATCGGACCCCGCGGTGTACGGCGCGGCCATCAAGGCCTGGGGCGGCAACGCGCCAGTCGTGTTCAGCCGCGACGCCGCAGCGCATGCCGGTGCATTGCCGTTCGCCGAATTGGCGGCGGTGACCGAAACGTCCGCGGTGATGCAAGCCTTCGAGGCCGTGCGCCCCGACCATCACGCCAAATACCTGCTCACCAGCGGCTCGACCGGCACGCCCAAGGTGGTGATCAACACCCACCGCATGCTCACCGCCAACCAGCAGCAGATGGCGCAGGTGTGGCCGTTCCTGAACCGTCATCGCCTGAACCTGCTGGAGTGGCTGCCGTGGAGCCACACCTTCGGCGCCAACCACAACTTCAACATGGCGCTCGCGCACGGCGGCGCGATCCACATCGACGAGGGCCGTCCGGCGCCGGGCCTGATCGAGAAGACGGTGCAGAACCTGCGCGAGGTGAAACCCAACTTCTACTTCAATGTGCCGCGCGGCTTCGACATGCTGCTGCCGTTCCTGGAGCAGGACGACGCGGCCGCGCGCGACGTGTTCGAGCAGCTCGAGGGTGTGTTCTACGCCGGCGCCGCGTTGCCGCAGAGCGTGTGGGAGCGGCTCGACGGCGTGGCGCGTCGCGTGCGCGAGCGACCGGTGTGGTTCACCTCGTCGTGGGGGGCCACCGAAACCTCGCCCGCGGTCACCAGCGTGCACTGGCGCATCGACCGCGCCGGCTGCATCGGCGCGCCGCTGCCCGCCATCGAGCTGAAGCTGGTGCCCAACGCCGGCAAGCTGGAGATGCGCGTGCGCGGGCCCACCGTGTTCCCTGGCTATCGCGATGCGCCCGAGCTCACCGCCAAGGCCTTCGACGACGACGGCTACTACCTGATCGGCGACGCCGGCAAGCTGATGGACGACGCCAATCCGTCGGCGGGCGTGAGCTTCGACGGGCGCGTGGCCGAGGACTTCAAGCTGATGAGCGGCACCTGGGTCTCGGTGGGCACGCTGCGGCTGCGCGCGATCAGCGCGCTGAGCCCGCTGGCGGCCGACGTGGTGGTCACCGGCCACGACCGCGAGGAAGTGGGCCTGCTCGTCTTTGCGACGCCGCAGGCCAAGGAGTTGGGGCCCGACGCGATCACGCAGCGCATCCGCGACGGGCTGCTCGCGCTGCGCGCGCAAGGCGGCGGCTCGTCGCAGTCGCCCACCCGCGCGTGCGTGCTGACCGAACCGCCGAATGCCGACGCCGGCGAGATCACCGACAAAGGCTATCTGAACCAGCGCGCGGTGCTGGCGCGGCGTGCCGACGACGTGTTGGCCCTGTATGCACCGGTGGCCGACCCGCGGGTGGTCCGCATCTAGAACCGGCGCTCCCTGGATCGGGTGGCAATCCGAGTGGCGACGCCCGCGGCGCCGACGCCGCTACTGCAGCTGAATCTCGCCGTCGAACTGGACCTTGAGCTGCAGCCCGGCGATCTGCAGCGTCATCGTCGCCGCGAGCGTCTTGGTGCTGCCGATCGTTCCGGCCGCCACGGCTTTCGCCACCGCCTGCTCGATGTCGCGCTGTGAATTCACGCCGACCATCTTGAGGAACTTGCGGATGCTGAGGTTGAGGGTTTCGGGGTCCATGGAGGTCTCCGTCATGTCGTCGCGCACGCTAGGCAACGAACATTGTCGCCGGGCATTCGAGATAGCCACGCACCGCCTGGATGAAGCGTGCCGCGTCGATGCCGTCGACGACGCGGTGGTCGAATGAAGATGACAGGTTCATCATCTGCCGCGCGATGATTGCGCCGCCGCGCATCAAGGGCCGCTCGACGATGCGATTGACACCGACGATCGCGACCTCGGGATGATTGATCACCGGCGTCGACGCGATGCCGCCGAGCGCGCCGAGGCTGCTGATCGTGATGGTCGAGCCGCTCAGCTCGGTGCGGGTCGCACGTCCCGCGCGGGCGGCTTGCGCCAGCCGCGCCACCTCGGCAGCCATCAACCACAGGTCGCGCGCCTCGGCGTGCTGCACCACCGGCACCATCAGGCCGTTGGGAGTCTGCGTCGCCACGCCCAGGTGCACGGCACCATAACGCGTGACCACACCCGCGTCGTCGTCGAAGCGGGCGTTGACCATCGGATGCTCGCACACCGCCAGCACGATGGCTCGCGCCAGCAGCGGCAGCAGCGTCAGCCGCGGGCGCTGGTCGGCCCATTTCGAGTTGAGCTGCGCACGCAGCGCTTCGACTTCGGTGACGTCGATCTCCTCGACGTAGGCGAAGTGCGGGATGCGCCGCTTCGACTCCTGCATCTTGATCGCGATGCGCCGGCGCAGGCCGATCACCGGGATCGCCTCTTCGCCGCTGCGCTCGGCGTACTCGACAACAGTCGCCGCCCGGCTGGGCGCGGCGGGAGGGCTCGCTGCCGCGTGCGCCTCGACGTCGGCATGCGTGATCCGTCCGCCAGGGCCGGTGGGGGCAACCGCCTTCAGGTCGACGTCGAGTTCCCATGCACGCCGGCGCACCGATGGCGAGGCGATCGGGCGATCGGTGGCGAGGTCGGCCTTGGGCCGCGCCCCGGCGAGCGACCTCGGCGGCTGCGGCGCGATCGGTTTGGGCGGCGGCATGGCAGCAGGCGGCGCCGCCACAGGGGCGGCCATCGGCGCCACCGGAGGCAAAGGCCGCGGCGCCGCGGCAGGCGTTGCAACCGGGGCGGCGGGGACCGCCACCGCAACCCGTCCGTCGCCCGCACCGGCGAACTCGAGGCGAATCAACTCGGCGCCGACGGCGAGCGTCTGGCCGACTTCGCCACCCAGCGACACGACGGTGCCGGCCACCGACGACGGCACCTCGACCGTGGCCTTGTCGGTCATCACGTCGGCGAGCAGCTGATCCTCGACCACTTGATCGCCGGGTTTGACATGCCACTGGACGAGTTCGACCTCGGCGATGCCTTCGCCGATATCGGGCACCTTGATGACGCGAATGCCCATCACGCCTCCGTGACGCGCCGCAGCGCCGCGGCGACACGGGCCGGCCCTGGGAAGTAGGCCCACTCCAGCGCGTGCGGGTACGGCGTGTCCCAGCCGGTCACGCGCTCGATCGGTGCCTCCAGATGGTAGAAGCAGTGTTCCTGCACCAGGGCCGCCAACTCGGCACCGAAGCCGCTGGTGCGCGTGGCCTCGTGCACGATGACGCAGCGGCCGGTCTTGTTGACCGACTCGACGATCGCCGGCAGGTCCAGCGGCCACAGGCTGCGCAAATCGATGATCTCGGCGTCGATGCCGCTGTCCTGCACCGCGGCTTCGCAGACGAAGACCATCGTGCCGTAGGTCAACACCGTCACCGCCTGGCCTGCGCGAAAGATCGATGCCGACTCGAGCGGCACCGAGTAGTGGCCCTCGGGCACTTCGCCCAGCGGGTGCTTGGACCACGGCACCAGCGGCCGGTCGTGATGGCCGTCGAACGGACCGTTGTACAGGCGCTTGGGCTCGAGAAAGATCACCGGGTCGTCGCTCTCGATCGATGCGATCAGCAGGCCCTTGGCGTCGTACGGATTGCTCGGCAGCACGGTGCGGATGCCGCACACGTGCGTGAACAGCGCCTCCGGGCTCTGGCTGTGGGTCTGCCCGCCGTAGATGCCGCCGCCGCACGGCATGCGCACGGTCAGCGGAGCGCTGAAGTCGTTGACCGACCGATAGCGCAGCCGCGCCGCCGCCGAGACGATCTGGTCGGATGCCGGGTAGAAGTAGTCGGCGAACTGGATCTCGGCCACCGGCCGCAGCCCGTAGGCCGCCATGCCGACGGCGATGCCGACGATGCCGCCTTCGGAGATCGGCGTGTCGAACACGCGCGACGTGCCGTACTTGGCCTGCAGCCCTTCGGTGCAGCGGAACACGCCGCCGAAGTAGCCGACGTCCTCGCCGAAGATCACCACGTCGGGATCGCGCTCGAGCATCACGTCCATCGCCGAGCGCAACGCCTGGATCATCGTCATCTGGGGCATCGTCAGATACTCCCTGCCTGGCGCAATTGCTCGTGCAGGTGCGGCGGCATCGTCTTGTAGACGTCCTCGAACATCGAGGCCAGCGGCGGGATGTGGCCGTCGAGCAGCGTGCCGTAGCGCTCGGCCTCCTTCTGCGCGGCGATGACCTCGGCCTCGAGTTCCTGCAGCGCGGCGTCGTGCTCGGCATCGGACCAGGCGCCGATGGTGATCAGGTGCTGCTTCAGGCGAACGATCGGGTCGCCGAGCGGAAAGTGCTGCCAGTCGTCGGCCGGGCGATAGCGCGAGGGATCGTCGGAGGTCGAATGCGCACCGGCGCGGTAGGTGATCCACTCGATCAACGTCGGCCCCAGGTTGCTGCGCGCGCGCTCGGCTGCCCAGTGCGAGGCGGCAAGCACGGCGAGGAAATCGTTGCCGTCGACGCGCAGCGACGCGATGCCGCAACCGATGCCGCGCCCCGCGAAGGTCGTCGCCTCGCCGCCGGCGATGGCCTGGAAGGTCGAGATCGCCCACTGGTTGTTGACGACGTTGAGGATCACCGGGGCGCGGTACACATGCGCGAAGGTCAGCGCGGTGTGGAAGTCGGCCTCGGCGGTGGCGCCGTCGCCGATCCACGCCGAGGCGATCTTGGTGTCGCCCTTGATCGCCGAGGCCATGCCCCAGCCGACCGCCTGGATGAACTGGTTGGCCAGGTTGCCCGCGATGCTGAAGAACCCGAATCGCTTGTACGAGTACATCACCGGCAACTGGCGGCCGCGTACCGGGTCGCGCTGGTTCGACATCAGCTGGCACATCATGTCGACCATCGAGACGTCGTCGCGCGCCAGCAGCAGGCCCTGCTGCCGATAGGTCGGAAAGCACATGTCGCCAGCCTCGAGTGCGAACGCGTGTGCGGTGGCGATGGCCTCTTCGCCGAGGCATTGCATGTAGAAGGAGATCTTCTTCTGGCGCTGCGCGATCAGCATGCGGGCGTCGAAGATGCGCGTCTTCATCATCGCGCGCAGGCCGCGGCGCAACAGCTCGGAGTCGACCTGCGGCGCCCAGGGGCCGACGGCGCGGCCAGCCTCGTCGAGCACGCGCACTAGCGAGTAGGCGAGATCGCGCGTCTCGAGCGGCGCCACGTCCACCGGCGGCCGGCGCACGGCACCGGCGGGCGACAGGTGCAGGTAGGAGAAATCGGTCTCGCGCCCCGGACGCCCGGTGGGTTCGGGGACGTACAGACGCAACGGTGCGCGTTTGTTCATTCGTCCACTCCTCGGTGCTCGATCGCGCAGCGTACCCGATTGTTCGACACGGCCCGCGGTGCGGCGTGGCGAATCGACGTTCGCCGGGCAGCGAGTGCCGCGACGCAACGGCGCTGCATCACGGCGCCTCGCCCAACACGAACCCGGTCACCGCGCTCCACCAGAGCGCATCGACACGATCGGGCCAGTCGTTGTGGTCGCTGGCCTGGATCACCACCAAACGCTTGGGGCCGGCGAGCCCGGCATGCAGCGCGGTGCCGAAGCGCGCCGGCACGATGCTGTCGCGCTCGGCGACGACCACGACGACCGGGCGCTCGAAGGTCGCGAGTTTCTGCAGGCTGTCGTAGTCGTCGCGCAGCAACCATCCAACCGGCAGCCACGGATAGTGATGCGAGCCCACATGCGCCAGTCGGTCCCAGGGCGTGATGAGCAGCAGGCCGGCGATGAAGTCGCGCTGCCGCGCGCCGGCCGCGGCAGCCACCGCCGCGCCGAGCGATTCGCCCACCAGCAGCAGCGGCCCCGCGTACTGGCGGCGCGCGAGCGCAACCGTTGCCTCGGCATCTGCCACGAGGCTTGCTTCACCGAGTGTGCCGGCGCGTGGGCCGTAGCCCGGATACTCGGCGAGGATCACGCGCCAGCCCAGCGGTGCCAGTGCCTGGGCGTAGAACGCGCGATCGCCCGCATGCCCGGCGTTGCCGTGAAAGACGATCGCCGTGCCCCGCACCGCACCCGCCGGCTCGGCCACCAGGCCACGAAAGTCCTGCGTCGACGGCCATGCCCGCAATCCGCCGTGGGCCATCCGCTCGACGGTTGTCCTGGCGGGGAAGTAGAGCAGGCGGTCCTGCCACAGGAAGATCGCCGCCAGGAACACCCCGCAGGCAACGGCGAGCCCAAGCACGGTTCCCATGACCTTCATCATCGCCTTCATGGCCCAGCGAGACATGATGCACGGCATGCACCGGTGGCCGACGCCCGTATGGCTCGCGTTTTGAAGCGGTGAGCCTTGATCGTCATCGAAGCGCCCAAAGATACGGTCGATATGCAGTTCGCCACTCGTCCCGCCGCCGTCGCCGGCGCCTTCTACCCTCGCGATGCGCAGGCATTGCGCGACGTGCTGGCCCGCCATCTTGCGTCCGCCGATGCGGTCGCGGTCGGCGCGGCCGATCGCCCACCCAAGGTGTTGGTGGTGCCGCATGCGGGTTATGTCTATTCCGGGGAGGTTGCCGCGCTGGCCTATGCCCCTCTGGCGCGTTGGCGGGGGCGCATCACCCGCGTCGTGCTGCTGGGTCCCGTGCACCGGGTGGCGGTACACGGTCTGGCCGCACCCACGGTCGGCGCCTTCGAGACGCCGCTCGGGCGCGTGCCGCTCGACCTGGACGCGCTGGCTTCGCTGCGCGGTCTGCGCCAAGTGGTGTGGAGCGACCTGCCGCACGCCCAGGAGCACTCTCTGGAGGTGCAGTTGCCGTTCCTGCAGAGCGTGCTCGGCGACGGCTTTGCGCTGGTGCCGCTGGCGGTGGGCCAAGCCAGCCCGGCCGAGGTGGCCGAGGTGCTCGAGCGGCTATGGGGCGACAACGAGACGCTGATCGTGATCAGTTCCGACCTGTCGCACTACCTGCCCTACGGGCAAGCCCAGGCGCGCGACCGCGCCACCGTGCAGCGCATCCTGCAATTCGCCACCGACCTTCGCGGCGAAGAGGCCTGCGGTGCCGCGCCACTGAATGGCGCGCTGCGGGTGGCGAGCCGGCACGGTCTGGCGCCGCGCCTGCTGGGTCAGCGCAATTCGGCCGACGCCGCCGGCATGTCGCGTGCCGACCGCGACCGCGTGGTCGGCTATGGCGCGATCGCGTTCGACCAACCTCCCGAACCCGAGGCCGACGCCGACGACACATTGGGTCGCTCGCTGGTGACCACCGCACGCCAGACCATCGCCGGAGCGCTGGGCCTGCAGACCTCGCTGGCCGAGGCGGCAGCCGATCACCCGGCGTTGCGCCGGCCCGGAGCCACCTTCGTCACACTGCACGGCGTCGACGGCCGGCTGCGCGGTTGCGTCGGACGGCTCGAGGCCACGCGTCTGCTGGCGGACGATGTGCGCGCCAATGCCCTCGCCGCGGCATTCGACGACGGCCGCTTCGCACCGTTGCGCGCCCACGAGTGGCCGGGCCTGCAGGTCGAGGTGTCGCTGCTCGATCCGGCCGAGCCGCTGCCCGCGCGCAGCGAAGCCGAGGCGGTGGCCGCACTGCGCCCCGGCATCGACGGCGTGATCTTCGAATGGCGCGGCGCCCGCGCCACGCTGCTGCCGCAGGTCTGGCGACAGTTGCCCGATGCGGCCGACTTCATCGCCGCGCTCAAGCGCAAGGCCGGCCTCGCGGCGGGCTTCTGGTCGGCCGACGTCCGGCTGTCGCGCTACCGGGTGCGCAGTTTCGTTCACCAAGATTCGTGGCAGATGGCGGTATGAGCGCGCGCCCCGATCCTTCAGGGCCCGAATCGGGCGCGCCGGCTCGCTGGTGGCATACGCTTGCCGATGGTCGCATCCAGTGCGATCTGTGCCCGCGCGACTGCAAGCTGCACGAAGGCCAGCGCGGACTGTGCTTCGTGCGCCAGCGCATCGGCGACGCGATGGTGCTGGCCACCTACGGGCGCAGCTCCGGCTTCTGCATCGACCCGATCGAGAAGAAGCCGCTCAACCACTTCCTGCCCGGCTCCAGCGTGTTCTCGTTCGGCACCGCCGGCTGCAATCTGGCGTGCAAGTTCTGCCAGAACTGGGACATCTCCAAGAGCCGCGAGATGGACCGCCTGCTCGACGCCGCATCGCCGCAGCGCATCGCCGAGGCCGCGCAGGCGAGCGGCGCGGCCAGCGTGGCCTTCACCTACAACGACCCGGTCATCTTTGCCGAGTACGCGATGGACACGGCCGACGCCTGCCACGAACTGGGCATCAAGACGGTGGCGGTCACGGCGGGCTACATCCACGCCGAGCCGCGGCGCGAGTTCTTCGACAAGATGGACGCCGCCAATGTCGACCTGAAGGCCTTCACCGAAGACTTCTACCACCAGCAGACCGGCTCGCACCTGGCACCGGTGCTCGACACGCTGCAGCACATCCGCCATGAGACCTCATGCTGGCTGGAGATCACCACGCTGCTGATCCCGGGCCTGAACGACAGCACTCCAGAGCTCGATGCGATGACGCGCTGGATCGCCGACCACCTGGGACCGGACGTGCCGCTGCACTTCAGCGCCTTCCACCCCGATTACAAGATGAGCGATGTACCGCGCACGCCGGCCACCACGCTGACGCGCGCGCGCCGGATCGCACTGGCCAACGGGCTGCGCCATGTCTACACCGGCAACGTGCACGATGCCGAGGGCGACACCACCTTCTGCCCCGGCTGCGCGGCGCCGCTGATCGAGCGCGATTGGCACGCAGTGCTGCACTACGCGCTCGACGCGCAGGGCGGCTGCCCCCACTGCGGCACGCGCGTCGCCGGCCACTTTGCGCCACGCTTCGAGCGCGGCTTCGGCCGCCGGCGCATTCCGGTGCGGGTGTCGACGAGGTAACTGCGGCGCGCGCTGGCGCTTCAGGCCGCGCCAGACCTCGCGCTGCGCGACTTCACCCACACGAGCGCCAGAAATACCGCAAATCCAACGGCCCCGGTCGCGCCCAACACCGCAGCCAGGCGCACCGCCAATGTGTCGTCGAAGGCGATCCCCACCGCCAACGCCGCCAGCGCCGCACCATGACACCAGCGATGCAGCGTCAGCCAGCGCTCGTCGGTCAGTGACGAAGGCGTCGGCGCACGGCGGCGTGTACCGGCCAGGTGCATCGAGGTCAGAAACGGCACGATGCGCTGCAGGATGCCGAACAGAAAGCTCGCCAGCCAGCCGAGCAGAGCACAGGCCACGAGTGCGGTCGTGAGCCGGGCTTGCGGCAGTGGGTCGAGCGCCCACCACAGGCCCAGCGCGAGCGCGAGCACCAGGCCTGCCCAGCCCGCGCGCACCAGACAAAACGAGCCACCGAGTTCGCGGCGCATGCCCTCGCGCAACACGCGACGCATCGCACGCAGGTGGATGCCTGCGGCCGCGGCGGCCGCGATCACGCCGGCCACCAGCGCCAGCCGCGGCAGCAGGTCGACGGCCACCGCGGTGGCGAGCACGAGCGCGACGGCCGCCCAGGCGGCCACGCCCAGTTGCCTGCGCTCGGCCGGCACCGGACCCAACGCGAACATCGGCACCAGGATGTTCGAGAAGCCCAGCGCGAGCAGCCCCATGAAGCCGAACACCGCGCACACGATGTGCAGCATCAGCAGGCCTTCGCGCGGCCACGCGGCCACACCGGCCCAGGTGGCGAGCATGCCGAGCGCGCTGGTCAACGCCACGGCCAGCGATGCGAGTGCCAGCCAGCCCATCGTGCGCACGCCGGGCATCGTGCCGCGCACGCCGGCCAGGTTGCGCGCCAGCAGCACGCCGAACACCGTCAGCCCGGCGGCCACCGGCAGCGCCGCGATCGCGGTCGCCACGGGCTGCTGCAGCGCCATCGCGGCCACCAATGCGGCGACACCCGGGGCGTAGAGCCACCACACCACCCGCACCGCGCGGCGTGAACGCAGCGGCTGGCGCGTGGCCACCGGCATCAGCTGCAGCGCGGCGCCGATCGCGCTCATGGCCAGCACGCCGAGTGTCAGCGCATGCAGCGCGGCCAGCGGCCAACCGATGCCGCCGGCGAAGCGCGGCACCTGCGGCGCACCCAGGCCGAGCGCGACCCACGCGACCACGTGGAACAGCGCCGCCGCGCCGAAGAAGCGCATCGGCAGCGACAGCGGCAGCAGACGCCCGATCGCGCCCTGCGCAAACGCCGCGCCGGCGGCGCGCTCGGACGGTGCGGGTGCGCGCAAGCCGGGTCAGCCGTTGGCGGCAGCGGCCGCTTCGATCACCTTGCCGCCGATGATCAGCTGCAGCACCTCGCTGGCGCCCTCGTAGATGCGCAGCGCGCGGATCTCGCGGTACAACCGCTCCACCGCCATGCCGCGCACGACGCCCAGGCCGCCGAACAACTGCACCGCGCCGTCGATCACCTGCTGCGCCGCCTCGGTGGCATACATCTTGGCCATCGAGGCTTCGCGCGTCACGCGAGTGCCGAGCACGTCGCGCGTCCACGCGCTGCGGTACACCAGCAGCGCCGCGGCGTCGATCAGCGTGGCCATTTCGCCGACCTTGGACTGCGTGAGCTGAAACTCCGCCAGCGTGCGGCCGAACATCTTGCGCGAACGCGCACGCTGCACCGCTTCGGCGAGCGCGCGGCGCGCGAAGCCCAGGCCGGCGGCGCCCACCGTGGTGCGAAACAGATCGAGCGTTCCCATCGCGATGCGAAAGCCCTGCCCCGGCTCGCCGAGCAGCGCATCGCCGCGCAGGCGGCAATCGGTGAGGCGCAGCGTGCCCAGCGGGTGCGGCGCGATCACCGGGATGCGCTCGCTGGCATCGAGCCCTGGCGTGCCGGCGGCCACGATGAAGGCCGACAGCCCCTTGGCGCCCGGCGCCTCGCCGCTGCGCGCGAAGATCACGTACGAGTGCGCGATGCCGGCGTTGGAGATCCAGGTCTTGGTGCCGTTCAAGCGCCAGCCGTCGCCGTCGCGCACCGCGGTGGTCGACATCGCGGCCACGTCGGAACCGGCGTCGGGCTCCGACAACGCGAACGCGGTGATGGTCTCGCCCGCGGCCACGCCCGGCAGCAGCGCGCGCTTCTGCGACTCGGTGCCGAACAGGCTCACCGGCGCGCTGCCCAGGCCCTGCATCGCCAACGCAAAATCGGCCAGCCCCGAGGCACAAGCCAGCGTCTCGCGCGCCAGCGCCAGCGCGCGCACGTCGACCTGCTCGCGCGCGCCGCCGTAGGCCGCGGGCACGCAGGCGCGCAGCAGCCCGGCGCGGCCGAGCTCGCGCACCAGGCGCGCCACGTGGGTGTAGGCCGCGTCGTCGTCGTCGCCGGCGTCTTGTTCGAGCGGCAGCAGCACCCGGGTGCACCAGGCATCGAGCTCACGCGCATAGGCGCGGTGCCCGTCGTCGAAGAACGGCCAGACGAGATGGGCGTGATCGGCGGACATGCGCGTCTCTCCTTGCCGCACGGTCTGCCGGCTTCAATCCCCTTGGAACACCGGCTTCTGCTTCGCGGCAAACGCATGGTAGGCGCGTTCGAAGTCCTGCGTCTGCATGCAGATCGCCTGCGCCTGCGCTTCGGCCTCGATGCATTCGCCCAGGCCCGAGCTCCACTCCTGCCACAGCATGGTCTTGGTCATCGCGTGGCCGAAGGTCGGGCCCTCGGCGAGATCCTTTGCCAGCGCGTTCGCTTCGATCAGCAAGGCGTCGGGCTCGACCAGACGCGCGTGGAAGCCCGCACGCTCGGCCTCTTCGCCGCCGACGGTGCGCCCGGTGTAGAGCCAATCGGCCGCGCGCGACAAGCCGATCAAGCGCGGCAACAGCGTGCAGGCGCCCATGTCGGCGCCGGCCAGGCCGACGCGCACGAACAGGAACGCGAGCTTGCTGCGCGCGGTGGCCAGCCGCATGTCGGAGCCGCAGGCGATCATCGCGCCGGCGCCGGTGCACACGCCGTCGATCGCCGCGATGATCGGCTGCGGGCACGCGCGCATGGCCTTGACCATGTCGCCGGTCATGCGCGTGAACTCCAGCAGCTCGGGCATCTTCATCTTGACCAGCGGGCCGATGATCTCGTGCACGTCGCCGCCCGAGCAGAAGTTGCCGCCCGAGCCGGTGAACACCACGGCCTTGACGTCGGTGGCGTAGGCCAAGTCGCGAAACAGGTCGCGCAGCTCGCCGTACGAATCGAAGGTGAGCGGGTTCTTGCGCTCGGGGCGATTCAGCGTGATGGTGGCGACCTTGCCGCTCACCGCAAAACCGAAGTGCCGCGCTTCATGGCGGGCCAGCTGGATTCGTTTCATGGTTGGACTCCTCGGGTTGGGTGCGAGCGGCACGGCCTAGAATCCGTGCCGCCGTCAAAGGACTTTGAATGAGCAAGACCACGACGATGAACGTCGAGATCCGCTTCGGTGACTGCGATCCCGCCGGCATCGTGTACTTCCCGCGCTACCACCGCTGGATGGACGCGGCCTCGCTGCACTTCTTCATGAGCTTCGGCGTGCCGCCTTGGCATGTGCTCGAACACACCACCGGCATCATCGGCACGCCGCTGCTCGAGCACCACGCGCGCTTCGTCAAGAGCGCCACCTACGGCGAAAAGCTGCTGATCAGCACGCACATCGAGGAGTGGCGCAACAAGGTCTTCGTGCAGAAGCACGTGATCACACGCGATGACGATCTGATCTGCGAAAGCAGCGAGACGCGCGTGTTCTGCGTGCGCGACGCGCAGGATCGCCGGCGCATCCACGCCATACCCGTGCCCGAGGACATCCGCCGCCTGTGCGAGTGAGGCCATGATGTCTCAAGTGCCCCGGTGCGGATCGGCTGCCCACGGCGCGGCCGGCCGCTCGGTGCGCGCCAGCCAGTCTTCGATGGCCTCGACGTGCTCGGTCTCCTCGGCGGCGAATTCGGCGGCCAGGCGCTTGACCTCGGGGTCGGTGGACGACTGCCCGGCCCCGGCGTAGTACTGCATCGCCCGCAGCTCGTTCTCGCGCGCATAGCGCAGCGCGTCGTAGGCATTGATGGTGTAGTCGAAGGCCTCGTCGCCGCCGGCCTCGGGGGGCGTGCGCCAGCAGTACTCCCACGGGCCGATCGCCGGCAGCGCGGTATTGGCGGCGCGCTCGACGATCGAGTCGTGGTGCAGCTGCGAGTAGCGCACCATGTCGCGAAACAGCGCCGACACCTCGTCGTTGCGGTGCGCCTCCATCATGTCGGCCAGCTCGTGGTAGCGCTCGGCAGCCTCGCGCTCGAGCGCGATCGCGTGGGCCAGGAATTGGGGCAGGGTGTAGTCCATCGCCGACCTCTCGAACTCAGGGCTTGGACGCGTCGCGCGTCAGCCGCAATCGCACTTCGCCGGGCGGCGCGGGCACCCGGTGCGCCAGCCAACCTCGCTCGGCCAGCTCGGGATACAGCATCAACGGGTCGCGGTCGAGATGCGCCACCACGACAAGCGCATCGTCGATCGACTCGAGCAACCGCACGATGGCCACCAGCGGCTGCGGCGGCGACAGGCCGCGCACGTCGATGTGCTCGCCATCGGCGTCGGCCCAGCGCCGCTCGCGCGCAGGGTCGAGGCCCGCGGGCGTTTGGGGATCGTTGCCGGCCATCACGCGTCCTGCTCGATCAGCCGGCCATCGTCAGCCCGCCGCTGACGCTGAGCACCTGCCCGGTGACGTAGCTCGCTGAATCGCCGGCGAAAAACAACACCGCGTCGGCCACTTCGTCGGGCTTGCCGAGGCGGCGAAACGGGATCGCCTTCTTCAGCGCCTCGGTCACCTTCTCGGGCACGGCGGCCATCAGCGGCGTGTCGGTGGGACCTGGGCACACGCAGTTGACGCTGATCTGGTAGCGCGCCACCTCGCGCGCAAGCGACTTGGTGAAGGCGATCAAGCCACCCTTGGCACCCGAGTACACGGTTTCTCCGAGGCTGCCCACGCGGCCGGCGTCGCTGGCGATGTTGACGATCTTGCCGCTGGCACGCTGGATCATCGGCGGCAGGAACGCCTTGGTCAACCGCATCGGGCCGATGAAGTTCAGGCCGATGATGCGGTCCCACAACTCGGGCGTGCCCTCCCAGAACGGATGCGTCGTGCCCCAACCGGCGCCGTTGACCAGCACGTCGGGCGTGCCGAACTGCGATTGCACTGCGTCGGCGAACTCGACGATCGACCTCGCATCGGTCATGTCCACACGCACGAAGCGCGCTTTGAACCCAGCGTCGCGCAGCGTGGCGGCGCGCGTTTCGCCCTTGTCGGCCTGCACGTCGGCCACGATCACCATGGCGCCCGCCTGGGCGAGTTTTTGTGCCACCGCGGCGCCAATGCCCGAGGCCGCGCCGGTGACCACGGCGATCTTGTCTTTCAAGCTCATGATTTCTCCTTGCTGTGAGTGGCGCTCTTGTCGAGAAAGGCCGACACGCGGCGCCTGGTTTCAGGGTGTTCGTACAAGCGCCGCGTGGCTGCGATCTCGGCGGCAAAACCGTCGCCGTGCGGCGCGCTGGCCAGCGCAATGCAGTGTTTGTTCTCGGCATGCGCCACTCGCGGTATCGCGGCGCAGCGTTGTGCCAACGCGCGCGCCGCATCGGCCAGCTGCGCACGCGGCACGGCCCACTGCACCAGGCCCAGCCGCTCGGCCTCGTGGCCATCCACCGTTTCGGCGCCGAGGATCAAGCGGCGTGCAGTGCCGGGTCCCACCAGATGGGTGAGCCGCTGCGTCCCGCCACCGGCCGCCAGCAGGCCGAGCCCCGCTTCGGGCAATCCGATGCGCGCCTCGTGCGCCGCAATGCGCCAGTCGCAGGCCAGCGCCAGCTCGAAGCCGCCGCCCACGGTGGCGCCACCGAGCTCGGCGATCGTCACGCAGCCCACGTTCTCGAGGCGCGCAAACACGCGCTGCATGCGCTGCACGATCGCGACCATCTCGTTGCGGCCTTGCAGCGTGGCCATGCACGAGCGGATCAGCGCCAGGTCGGCGCCAGCGCAGAACACCTGGAGCGCGCTGCGCAGGTGCAGCACGGCGATCGAGTCGTCGGACTCGGCCTCATCGAGCACCGCATCGAGCTGCGCGAGCAATTCGTCGTTGATCGCGTTGACCGGCGCGCGCGCGAGCGTGACCACCACCGCGTCGCCGACGCGTTCGGTGCTGACCAGCGGCGCGGTGATCACGTCCATCGCGTCACCCCAGCGCCAGGTGCAGCTGCTGCAGCTTGCGCCGCAGCAGCTTGCCGGTCGGCCCACGCGGCAGGCTCGTGACGGCATGCAGCCAGCGCGGGCGCTGGTAGTGCGGCAGCGTCTGCGCATGGGCCAACAACGCCGCCCGGGCACGGGCTTCGTCGGTGGCGACGTAGAAGTACGCCACCGCGTCGACGCCATCCCCATCAGGGACGCACACCGCTGCACCCTCGACCACGCACTGGGCGTGCGAGGCCAGTTGCTCGGCCAGTTCGATCAGGTTGACCCAACGGCCGCGGATCTTGACCAATGAGTCCTCGCGCCCGGCGAAGTGCCAGCCGCCTGCCGCATCGCGCAGCCACAGATCGGCCGGGCAGAACGCGCCGTCGCGGAAGGACTCCGCCTGCGCGCGCGGGCGGTCCAGGTAACCCAACGCCAGAGTCGGCGCGCGGATCATCAGCCGCGTCGGCACACCCAGCGGCACGTCGTCGAGCGGCTGGATGTCCACGCCAGGCGACGGCTTGAAACCCTGCTTGCCATCGTGCGCGAGCATCACCAGCACCAGCGTCTCCGAGGCGCCGTAACCGTCGACGATCGACAGGCCGGTGCGCGCCAGCCATTGCTCGCGCAGCTGCAAAGGCAGGGCCTCGCCCGCCGACACGCACAGACGCACGCCGTGGCGCGCGATCTGCTGCGCCAGGTCATCCTCGTGCAACAGGTTGCGGTACAGCGACGGCACGCTGAACAGAACACTCGGGCGCTGCGCCGCGACACTGGCCGCCACGCTGGCGGCGGTGGGCCACTGCGGATCGAGGATCACCATGGCACCGAGCTTCAAGCCGGCGAACAGCGCATTGGTCTGCGGGTAAGCGAAGAACAGCTTCGAACTGGCGAACACGCGGTCGCCGGCGCGCATGCCCAAGCCCTCGCGCGACACGCGGTCCACCTGCTGCGCGAAGCGGTGCGCATGCACCACCGCCTTCGGCTGCCCCGAGGTGCCCGACGAATGGCACCAGAACGCCGGCGCCTCGGGGTCCATCGGGCGCGCATCCGCCGGTAGCTGGCGCTCGCATTCGCGCCGCCAGTCGTCGACGCGCAGCACGCGCGAGCGCCAGGGTTGCGGCGTGTCGTCGGCACCTTCAGCGAGGATCACGCTGAAGCCCGCCTCGTCCACGATGTAGCGCCACTCGGCCGGCGGGATGCGTGGGTTCACCGCCACCGCGACCACGCCGGCCCACAGGCTGCCCAGGAACGCGGCCACCCAATCGAGGCCGTCGGGCAACTTGACCGCCACGCGATCGCCGGGCCGCAACCCGCGCGCGACCCACACCGCGGCGCAACGCGCAGCCCATTCGCGCAGCGCGCCGCGGCTCAATTGCTGGTCGCCGCAGCGCAGCGCCGGCAGCTGCGGGTCGTGGCCGCCGAGCAGCAGTTCGGCGGCATTGATCGGCGCCGCCATCGCATCGGCACCCGCCTGCCATCGTGCGCCCTGCGCCACCAGCGCCGGCCGGCCGGCGCGCCAGCGTTCGTACTCCGCGCCCAGGAACAACGCGTGATCCACCTCTTCGGCCGCCAGCTCGCGGTACAGCTCGCCGTCGGGCGAGCGCATGTCCGCTCGATTGGCGTGTTCGGTAAACAAGCGTGCCGCGCGCTGCTCCATCGCGATGGCGATGCGAAACAGGTTGTCGGGGTCTTGCGGCCGGTGGCCGACACCGCCGAACAGCGCCGCCAGCTCCACGTGCGACGGCGCGGACGAATCGACAATGGGCACGTGGTAGCGACGCGAGAGCGTTTCCATGTGCTCGCCTTCCATCAACGCGAAGCGGCCGAACAGATCGCGCATCATCGGGTCGCTGCTGTCGGCCGCCGCGCGCTGGTAGAACGCGCGAGCACCCATCTCAATCTCGAAGGCCATGCGCACGCCGGCGAGCGTGGCGCTGTCGGGCGCCGCGGCAGCGTCGGCGGCCACCAGGTGGCCACCGCAGGACGGGCAGGCGCCGTAGGCGAAGGCGAAGCCTTCGTGTTCGGCGTGGCACGTCGAGCACCGCCAACGACGGCTCGCCCCCGCGCAGCAGATGTACAGACCCTCGGCGGCGAACTCCAGCGGCTTGTGGCATTGCGGGCACCGCATCGTTCGCTCCTCAGGGCGACGGGGGCGTCGTGGGCGCGGCCGCGAGCTCACGCAGCAGCCGCTGCACCAGCACCGCAGCCACCTGGCGCCGGTAGTTCGACGGCGTCGCAGTGCTGCGCATCGGGCTCGTCTGCTGCTGGACACGCTTGCCGAGCGCGGCGAGCAGCGCGTCGTCGACGCAGTGGCCGACGAATGCGTCGAGGCCCTGCAGCGCGATGGGCCGCGAGTTGGTTCCGCTCAGGCCGACGCCGATCTCGGCGATCACACCCTCACGCAGCGACAGCACCGCGCCGACGCCGGCGAGCGGGAAGTCCATCGAACCGCGGACGCGCGCCTTGCGATATCCGCTGCGGCGTTGCGTAGTGGCCGCAGCGATGCGCACCGCGGCGATGAACTCACCAGCTGCCAGCGTGAGGTGCGATGCGCCATCGTCGCGGTACAGGTCGTCCAGCGGCATGCGGCGTGTGCCGTCACGCGTCGCGATCTCGACCTCGGCGCGGGCGGCCAACAGCACCGGTGCCACGTCGCCGCTGAATGCGGCGTGGCAACGGCGGCCTTGCGGCGCCACGTGGCAGATGGCGCCGCCGCGCTCGAGCAGATCCGGCTCCGCCGGGCTGCTCGAACCCCCGCAGCCACGAAGGGGCTCCTGCGGAGCTCTGGGGGGAGGTCGGGACATCGGCCCGGACTCGGGGGCAAGTTTCAGGCACCAGCCATTGCTGGCGCGCCACCATTCGCTCTGGTTATAGAAGACGCAGCGCGTGTCCTGGCACAGGTTGCCGCCCAGCGTCGCCACGCTGCGGTGGCCGGGGCCGGCCACGGCACGTGCGGCTTGCGCCAACGCAGCCAGGTGTTGCACGACGCGCGCGTCATCGGCCAATCGCGCGAGCGTGACGCCGGCACCGATCGTAAGCGTGCCGTCGCGCAGGTCAATCACGTCGAGTCCGGCCACGCGCGACAGGTCCACCAGGTGCGTCGGCCGCTCCAGGCCATGGCGCAGGTTGGGCAGCAGGTCGGTGCCGCCGGCCAACGCCCGTGCGCCGGCGGCGAGCAGCGCGGCAGCTTCGCGCGGCGTCGCGGGCCGTTGCAGCGTGAACTCAGGCAACGCGCTCATGCGACCCCCTTGGCCCTACGGGCCTTCCCCCTGAGGGGGAGCGAGCGCCTTCGGAACGGCCGAGCGGCGCTCATGGGTGCTCCGCTGTCTGCGCCAGCGCACGCCGCGCGCGCAGCCGTTCTTCGCGCTGGCGCGCATGGATCGCGTCGAACACGCGGTCGGGCGTGATCGGCAGCTCGCGCGGCCGGATGCCGATCGCATCGCACACCGCAGCGGCCAACGCGGGCGCGAAACCGTGCAGCGCGCCTTCGCTCGCCTCCTTGGCGCCGAACGGGCCCAAAGGATCGATGCTCTCGATCAGAGTCACCTCGATCGGCGGCGACTCGGCGATCGTCGGCATGCGGTAGTCGATGAAATTGGCGCGCAGGTGCAGGCCCTCGTGGTACTGCGTCTCCTCGCTCAGCGCCTGGCCCATGCCCATCCACACGGCGCCCTGCACCTGGCCTTCCACCGCCAGCGGGTTGAGCGCGCGGCCGCAGTCGTGAGCAACCCACACGCGCTCGACGGTCACCGCGCCGGTGTCTTCGTCGACGCTGACTTCGACCACCTGCGCGGCGTACGAGAAGCCGGCAGTCGAGCCCACCGCGGCGCCGCGGAACTTGCCGCCCTGGGTTTCGGGTGGTGTGGACCAGGCGCCTTTGACGGTGAGCGTGCCGCTCTCGGCCAGCGACGCCTGCACCACCTGCGCGAAATCTAGGCGGCGGTCGGTACCCACCACGGCGCACGACTCACCCTGCCAGTCGATGTCGTCGGGCTGCACCTCAAGGCGTTTGGCGGCGGCCTCGACCAGCAGACGCTTCATCGCCTGCGCCGCGCGCAACGCGGCGTTGCCGACCATGAACGACACGCGCGACGAATACGAGCCGTTGTCCTTGGGTGTCAGCGCGCTGTCGGTGGCCACCACGCGGATGCGCGCCATCGGCAGCAGCAGCACCTCGGCCACCACCTGCGTCAGCAGCGTGGTCGAACCCTGGCCGATGTCGGACGCGCCGGTGAGGATGGTAATGCCGTTGTCGAAGTCGAGCTTCAGGTTCACCACCGCATGCGGCTCGCCGCTCCAGTGCACCGGCTTGGCCGATCCCGACACGTAGTGCGAGCAGGCCATGCCCAGACCCCTGCACTTGCCGAGCTGGCCGCGGCGCGTGCGCCAGCCCGACGCGGCCTCCACCGCATCCATGCATTGCGGCAGGCCGTAGGAGTTGACCTGCAAGTCGTTGAGCGTGCGGTAGGGTGGCACGATCAGGTTCGCGCGCCGCACGGCGAACGGGTCGAGCTTCAGTTGCGCCGCCATCTCGTCGAGCAGTGACTCGAAGGCGAAGCGCACGTTGACCGCGCCGTGGCCGCGCATCGCGCCGCACGGCGGCAGGTTGGTGTACACCCGATCGCCTCGGTAGCGCACCGCCCCGACGCGGTACAGCGCGTGCAGCAGCGCGCCGGCGTAGAGGATCGTCACCAACCCGTAGCCGCCGTAGGCACCGCCGCGCTGCACCACCTCGGCTTCCACCGCGGTGATCTCGCCGTTCTTCTTCAAGCCGATCTTGAGCCGCGTCTCGCTGGCCGGGCGGCCGCGGTGCGTGAGAAAACCTTCCTCGCGCGTCAGGTGCAGGCTCACCGCGCCGCCGGCCGCGCGCGCCAGCGCAGCGCACACCATCTCGAAGTTCAGCGGCTCCACGCGGTGGCCGAAGCCACCGCCGACGAAGGGCTTGATGACACGGATCTGCGAGGCATCGAGGCCCAGCGTCTGCGCCAGCGTCAAGTGCAGGTAGTACGGCACCTGCGTCACCGAGTGCACCGTCAGCCGTTCGCGCTCGGGCTCCCACTGCGCCACGGTGCTGTTGAGCTCGATCTGGCCGTGCGCGACCTCGGCGCATTCGAAGTGGCGCTCGAGCACGAGGTCGGCCGCCGCGAACCCGGCATCGACGTCGCCGAAGTCCTGTTCGACCCGGCGTTCGATGTTGCCGGGCTTGTTGTCGTGCAGCAGCACGGCGCCGTCGGCGCGCGCGTCGGCGGCTGTGAAGTAGGCCGGCAGCGCATCGATCTGCACCTCGACGGCGCCCAGCGCGGCCTGCGCACTGGCTTCGTCGTCGGCCGCGACCGCGAACAACGGCTCGCCGCGGTAGCGCACCTTGTCGCGCGCGAGCGGCCATTCGTTCTGCGCGATCGGGATCACGCCATAGGGCGCCGCGAAGTCGGCGCCGGTGATCACCGCGCGCACGCCGGGCAGCGCGAGCGCGCGCGTGGCGTCGATGCGGCGGATCACGCCGTGCGCCACCCCGCTGCGGCCGATGCGGCCCACCAGCGTGGGGCCGAGTGGCAGATCGGCCGTGTAGCGCGCGCGGCCGGTGACCTTCTCGATGCCGTCGACCAGCGGCGTGCGCTCGCCGATCGAATGCGTGGCCGGCGCGGGGGTGCGTGCCATCGCGGCATGCTCGTGCTTCACGCGCGCGCTCCTGCAGTGGCCTGTGCTGCAGCCTGCACCGACTCGACGATCTTCACGTAGCCGGTGCAGCGGCACAGATTGCCCGACAGCGCCTCGCGGATCTGCGCTTCGCCGGGGTTGGCTTCACGACGCAACAGCGCCTCGGCGGCCATCACCATGCCGGGGGTGCAGAAGCCGCACTGCGTGCCGAGCTTTTCGTGGAAGGCCTGCTGCAGTGCGCTCATGCGGCCCGACTGCACGAGGCCTTCGATGGTCTCGATCACGCGGCCCTCGACCGAAACTGCCAGCGTGATGCAGGCCAGCCGCGGCTGGTTGTCCACCAGCACCGTGCAGGCACCGCATTCGCCACCGTCGCAGCCCTGCTTGGTGCCCGTCAGCTGCAGGTCATCGCGCAGCACCTCGAGCAGCAATGCGTTGTCGGACACCGCCACCTCGCGGCCGCGACCATTGACCTTCAGGCTCAGCAATCGTTTGGTCATGGCATCAACCTCCGTGGGCGCGCAGGTCGCGCACCCGCACGGCTTTGCCCGACGAACGCGGCAACGTGCCCGGCGTCTGGATGACGACGCCGGCGCTGACACCGACCAGCGACTTGATGTGGTGCGCCGCATCGCGCGCCAGCTCGTCGAAGGCATTCGGCTTCACGCTGGGCTGCGCCTCGATCTCGACGCGCAACTGGTCGAGTTGGCCGCGCCGCTCGACGACCAGCTGGTAGTGCGGCGCCAACCCCGGGCGGCCGACCAGCACGGCCTCGATCTGCGACGGATAGACGTTGACGCCGCGAATGATCAGCATGTCGTCGTTGCGGCCGGTGACGCGCAGGATGCGCAGGTGCGTGCGCCCGCATTCGCAGCGCTCGGTGGTCACGCGCGTGATGTCGCGCGTGCGGTAGCGCAACATCGGCAGCGCTTGCTTGGTCAGCGTGGTGATCACCAGCTCGCCCGCCTGCCGTTCGGGCACCGGCGCTCCGCTGTCGGGATCGATCACCTCGAACAGGAAGTGATCCTCCCAGCCGTGCAGCCCGTTGCGGCATTCACACTCGCAGGCCACGCCGGGCCCCATGATTTCCGACAGGCCATAGACGTCGTAGGCCTTCAAACCGAGCCGCGCCTCGATCTCGTCGCGCATCGCCGCGCTCCACGGCTCGGCGCCGAACATGCCCACCGTGAGCTCGCTGCGCCGCAGATCGACGCCCTGCTGCTCGGCGACCTCGGCGATGGCCAGCGCGTACGACGGGGTGGCGCACAACACGCGCGCCCCGAAGTCGACGATCAGCGCCACTTGGCGCTCGGTGCCGCCGCCCGAGATCGGCACCACCGGGCAGCCCAGGCGCTCGGCGCCGCTGTGGGCACCGAGACCGCCGGTGAACAGGCCGTAGCCGTAGGCGTTGTGCACCAGGTCACCGGGGCGCACGCCGGCGCCGTACATCGAGCGCGCCATCAGGTCGGCCCAACGACTCAGGTCGCCCGCGGTGTAGCCAACCACGGTGGGTTTGCCGGTGGTGCCCGACGACGCGTGCACGCGCGCCAACGCTTCGCGCGGCCGCGCGAAGAGGCCGAACGGGTAGTGGTCGCGCAGGTCGTTCTTGACCATGAAGGGCAGGCGCTTGAAGTCGTCGAGGCCACGCAGCGACTCGGGGTGCAGGTCGGCGGCTTCGAGCCGCGCGCGTTGCCACGGCACGTGGTCCCAGCAGTTGCGCAGCTGTGCCCGCAGGCGCTCGAGTTGCACCTGCGCCAGGTGGCCGCGCGACGCGGTTTCCGACAGCGGGTGCAGGAAGTCGGCCGTGCGGGTCGCAGAACGGTTCGATTCGATGACGAGATCCATGGCATCGACTCCTAGCTGCGGCGCACGCCGCGCACCGGCAGAGACACCAACGCGAAACCCTGGTTGAAGGCGCCGCGCGTCACCAGCGTGAACTTGAACCACGCACCGCCGGCTACCGCGAGAACACCGCTCACCATCTGCAGCCCTCGTGCCGCATCGGCGGGCAGCGATGCGACGACGGCGAGCAGTGCGATAGCCAACGGCAGCAGCGTGCAGGCCCTGAAGACGACGCCGGCGCGGTCGAGCGCGATCAATGCTGGCCGCGCCGCGCGGATGCGTTCGCGCCAGGGGACCCACGCCAGTGCGCGAGCCAACAGCGTGAGCGCAAAGGCCGCCCACTGTGCAGATGTCGCCGCACCGATGAACGCCACCAGCAGCAGCAACAAGCCGGCACCCTCGGCCAGCCCGGTGGCCACGATCAGCGGCACCAGCCGCGGCTCGCGCCACGCCGGGATGCCCTTGGCGGCCTGCAGGATGCGGGCCTGGCAAAACACGAAGGCCGCCGCGAGCCCTGCCGCCACGTACGACATGAGCGGTACGCCGAGCCACGCTGCAAACACGGCGGCGAACAGCAGCGGTGCGACGATCGCCTCGCGCGACATCCACGACGTGCGCGGGTTGAAATACACGTGCATCGCGCGCCACGGGCGGCCGATCTCCAGCCATACCGAGCCCAGGCCCAGACCCACCCACAGCGCACCGGCCAGCAGCAACCAGCCTGGCGCACTCAACAGCGCGGCGCACACGATCAGCCCGCTACCGACGCCGCCGCAGATGAAGTTGCCTGCCGCGCGCCAGTCCCAGCTTTGCTGTTGCCACGGATTCGGACCGAAGCTCATCGCACCTGCTCCTGCTGGACGTCGGGGCGCTCGTCGTTGCGGTCCCACAGATAGAAGAAGCCCGGTCCCGTGCCCAACTCCTCGTGCATGCGGAAGTGCTGGTTCTCGGCCAGCAAGCGCGACACCTTGCTGGCGGGATCGTCGGCATCGCCGAACGCCAGCGCGTCGGCGATGCAGGCGTTCACGCAGGCCGGTGTCGCTTCAGGGTCGACCCCGGGCGTCAGGCCCTTGTCGAGGCCGGCGTCGATGCGATCGACGCAGAAGGTGCACTTGGTGGCCACGGCCAGCCGCGCGTCGTCGCGGCGCTGCTCTTCGTGCGCGCTCGGCCGGCCGTAGGCGAACGTGGCGCGCTCGGTCTTGTAGCGCGCCTGGTACGGGCAGGCCACCGCGCAGTAGGCGCAGCCGATGCACAGGTCGTAGTCGATCGTGACGATGCCGTCGGGGCGCTTTTTCGTCGCGGTGGTCGGGCACACCGTCATGCACGGCGGGTCGTCGCAGTGCTGGCAACCCACTGGAACGAAGGCACGCTGCACGTCGGGGTACTCGCCGAACTCCATGTCGATCACGCGACGCCACTGCACACCCGGTGGCGTGGCGTTGGCGTGCTTGCAGGCCGCGGTGCAGGTCTGGCAACCGACGCAGCGCCGCAGGTCGGCGACCATCGTCCAGCGGGTCATGTGTGCCCCCTGCGAACTGCGACGCGCACGATGTCGGCGCTCGAGCCGGTGGCGTCGGTCAGGTCCATCGACATCGTGGCCAGCGTGTTCAGGCTCGGCACGCCGAAGTCCTTGGCCAGCGGCGTGGCCCAGTGCTGGAACTGGCCGATCAGCAGCAGCGTGTCGGGGCGGATGCCCTGCCGCACCACCGCCTTGCCGCGCACGCTGCGCTTGGGTGTGAAGAGCTCGATCTCGTCGCCATCGGCGATGCCCAACTTCTCGGCCGCGCGCGTATTGATGATGACGCCGCGATGGCCGGCCACGTTCTCGGCCACCTCGCGAATCATCTGCACGCCGGCGTTGCCGCCCCACGCGTATTGCATGCTGCGCGCGGTGAGCAGCCAGAACGGATAGTCGACACCCTTGCCACCGGCGGCCGTGACGATACCTTCCCACAGCGCCGGGAAGTCCTTCCACGCCGGCAGCGCCTGGTACTCGGCCATCTGCTTGTCCCACCAGCGCATGTCGTGTTCGTGCAGGCGGCGCTGCAGCTCGGCGCCGACCCGCTGCAGCCGCTCCTGGTAGGGCATCTCGAAGCGCAGGCCACGCTCGACCATCGTGGGGTACAGGTACCACTGCAGGCGCGGGAACGGCTTGGTCGCCAGGCCCTGCTCCTTCCACCAGTCCAGGCCGTGCGCGTGCGCGCCGCCGCTCAGCTCGGCGCTCGCCGCGCGACACACGGCGTCCCAGATCTCGTCGCGCGTGTGGGCGCGATCGGGTTGCAGCGAGAAGTCGCCGTGCTCACCCTTGAGCGGGACACCGCCCGCGCCCTTGTTGATGGCCGCGTTGTAGCGTTCGAGCAGGCCGCAACGGCGCGCCAGTTCGGTGGCGATGTCGGTGAAGTCGCGCGCCTCGCCTCGCATCGGCACCACGGGTTGGCGCAGCGCGAAGCCCTGCTGGTCCCAGAACTGCTCGACGTACTTGGTGCCGCCGATGCGGATGAGTTGCAGCCCCTCGAGGTCGGTCGCGTCGGGCAGCAGGATGTCGGCGTAGTGGTTGGTCTCGTCGCGCGTGTAGGCCATCGCGACAACGAACGGGAAGCGCGCGATCTTCTCGCTGAGCGCATCGGTGTCCCAGAACGAGATCGCAGGGTTGGTGCGATAGACGAACCAGACGTCGGGCAACGTGACGGTGGGCAGGCCCTTTGGCGTGCCGTCGAGGAACATCCACGAAAAGTGCGTCGGCCCCAGTGCCTGGCTCCAGGCGCCGTTGCCCACCAGCGGCACCATGCTGCGGTAGGCGTTGCGGATGTTCGGCCGCGGCGACCAGTGCGCCTTGTCCGTCGGGTTCATCGGGTAGTTCATGAACCCGTCGGGCCCGGGCTGTGCGCTTTGCAGCCGCTCGGACATCGGCCGCACCAGCCGCACCGTGGTGCCCAGCGTGCCGCCCGGCACCTCGAGCGCGCCGACCAGCGTGGCCAGCAGCGTGCGCGCCCAACAGCTCTCGTAGCCGCCCCAGCCGTTGTTGACCGTCTTGCCGAGCGTCACGGCCACCGGGCGGTAGGGCAACGTCTGGCCCTCGATCTGAATCGTCTGCCCGACGCACGCGTGCTCGACGTATTCGTGCGCGATTCTCCGCATCGTCGCAGCCGGCACGTCGCACACGCCCTGCGCCCACTCGGGCGAATAGCCGCGCATGTGCGCGACCAGCTTGTCGAAGCCGGTCTCGCCGTCGAGCAAGCCGTCGGCGAGCACCTCGTCGTCGGCACCGATCTCGATCGCATCCACCTGCACGCGACCCTCGAGCGCCTCGGCAATGCCCGTGGTGTCGTGCGGCACCGCACGGCCGCTGAGCGCGTCCCACACCAGCGGCTTGCGTGTGCTGCGGTCGCGCAGGTAGGTGCCGTGCGGCCCAACGAGATACGGCGACGCGGTGCGCTGCTTGAGATACGGCAGGTCGAGCCGCTCGCGCGGCATCTCGTGCAGCATCACGTGAATCAACGCGAACAGGAACGCCGGGTCGGTCTTGGGCTTGATCGGCACCCACTGCGCCGAGCACGCGCCGGTCACCGACAGGTGCGGCTCGACCTGCACCCGCTTCATGCCGCGCACGCGCGCGTTGGCATGGCGCCAGACACCGACCACGCCGCCCGACGCTTCGATGTTCGAGCCGCACGAGATCAGATAGCGCGTGGTGGGCGTATCGGCCGCGACGATGAACGCGCGGTGCCAGAACTCGCCGTACAGGTGCTCGGAGTGATCGCACTTGACGCCCTGCCCCGAGCCGAAGCCCATGTCGACCGGGCCCCAAGCCGACAGGAACGCGGGGAACGTGCCCATGTACGACTGCGGCGTGCCGCCGCCACCGAAACTGGCGGCCAGGCGCGGGTAGCCCGAGGCATCGGTGAGGCCCGCGGCGCGGATGGCGTTGAGCTTGCCAGCGATGAGGTCGAACGCTTCGTCCCACGAGATCGGCACGAAGCCCGGGTCCTCGTCGCGACCTTTCTTCGGGTTGCTGCGCTTCATCGGCGTCAGCACCCGGTTGGGGTTGTAGGTCTTCTGGATCAGGCCGAAGGCCTTGACGCAGACCTTGCCGCCGCCCGGATGCACTGCGGCCGCGCAGAAGTTCGGCTCGACCTCGGTGGCCACGCCGTCTTCCACCTTCACCGTGAGCAGGTCGGGGCCAGCCACGCACTGGTAGCAGTACGTGGGGACGCGGCGCGTGACCGGGCTGGCGACGGTGGACATGGACGGCAACCTCGTCAGGCGGCACGCGCGGCGCTGGCCTTTTGCGCCTTGGCGGCCAGCCGCTGCGCGGTCTTGGCCACGTCGACCACGAAGCGCGAATGGCGCCCGCGCACGATCGGCTCGACAGGGTCGCGGCCTTCGACCTCGAACACCACCGCGCGGCCGTTGATCTCGGCGATGCGCACCGTCAACTCGACGCGCATGCCGAGCAGCGTGGCGCCGATGTGGTCGATCTCGACGCGCGTGCCGACCGAGTCTTCGCCGGCGTCGAGGTGCTGCAGCAGCAGGTTGCGGCACGCGATCTCGATGTCGCGCACCAGCATTGGCGTCGCATACACGCGCGCCGCGTCGCCCATGAAATCGATCGTTCGCTCGCGGTCGATGTCGAAGCTCACCTGCGAGGTGAGGCCGGTCTGCAGCGTGGGTTTCATCGTTGGTTCCTTTGCGTCACGTTCGGGTCGAGATTCAAAGCCCCATGTAGGCCTGCTGGACCTTGTGGTTGCGCAGCAAGTCGGCGGCGGCGTCTTCGAGCACGATGCGGCCGGTCTCCATCACGTAGCCGCGGTCGGCCACCGCCAGCGCGGCGCGTGCGTTCTGGTCGACCAGCAGCACGGTCGTGCCGCGCGCCTTCAGCGCCGCGATGTGCGCGAAGATCTCGGCCACCAGGCGCGGCGCCAGGCCCATGCTGGGCTCGTCGAGCAGCAACAGACGCGGCTCAGCCATCAGCGCGCGCGCGATCGCCAGCATCTGCTGCTGACCACCGGAGAGGTCCCCTGCGGGCAGCGATCGTTTCGGCAACAACGCCGGAAAGAGCGCGAGCACGCTGTCGAGCGTGGCGGCGGTGCCGCGCGCGAATGCACCCAGCCGCAAGTTGTCTTCGACGCTGAGTGGCCCGAACACCTGGCGCCCCTCGGGCACCTGCACGATGCCCAGTTGCACGCGGCGGCGCGCGCTGAGCGCGGTGACCTCTTGGCCGTCGAAGCCGATCGCGCCGGCACAGGCGGGTTGCACACCCGAGATCGTGCGCAGCAGCGTGGTCTTGCCGGCGCCATTGGCACCGACCAGCGCCACCAGCTCGCCGGCGGCCACGCGCAGGTTCACGTCGGCCAGCGCCGGAATGCGGCCGTAGCGGCTGCCCAGGGCTCGCACGTCAAGCATGCTCGGCCTCCGGTTGCGCATCGGCCACGCCGAGATAGGCTTCGATCACCGCCGGGTTGGAGCGAATCTGCTCGGGCGTGCCTTCGGCCAGCTTGCGGCCGTGGTCGAGCACCAGCAGATGGTCCGACACGCCCATCACCAGCTTCATGTTGTGTTCGACCAGGACCACCGTGGTGCCGTCGCCGGCCAAGCGCTTGATCAGCGCATCGATGTCCTGCGCCTCGGTGGGGTTCAAGCCCGCGGCCGGTTCGTCGAGCAGCAGCAGCTTGGGCTGCGCGGCCATCGCGCGCGCGATCTCCAGCCGCTTGAGCGCGCCGTAGGGCATCGCGTCGGCCGGCGAGTCGGCCCAACCAGCCAGGCCCACCTGCGCCAGCAACTCCAGCGCCACTGCGCGCGTGTCGGCTTCCGCGCGCACCAACGATGGTGCGCGGATCAGCGTGGCCCACAACGCGTCGCGCTCAATCAGGTGGCGCCCGGTCATGACGTTCTCGAGCGCCGTCATGTTGAAGAACACCTGCAAGTTCTGGAACGTGCGGCCGATGCCGGCGGCGGCCCAGCGGTGCGGCGGCGCACCGGTCAGGTCTTGCCCGTCGAGACGGACGCGGCCCTGTTCCGGCACGTACAGGCCGGTGAGCAGGTTGAGCAACGTGGTCTTGCCGGCGCCGTTGGGGCCGATGATCGAATGCACCGCGCCGCGCTCGAACGCAAACGACAATTCTTCGATGGCATGCACGCCACCGAACGATTTGCCGAGGTTCTCGACTGCGAGCAACGTCATGACGCGCCCCCGCGGCCGCGGCGTGACGCCAGAGCGCGCGCCAGCGTCGGCACGATGCCCTGCGGAAAGAACACCATGGTGGCCACCAGCACCGCGCCGAAGACCATCATCTCGTAGTCCTTCAGCACCGTGAGCAGTTGCGGCAGCGTGGTCAGCACCAGCGCGCCGACGACGGCGCCGAACACCGAGGCCATCCCGCCGAACACCACCATGATCACCAGCTCGACCGAGTGCATGAACGAGGCCTTGGCCGGCGTGATGAAGCCGGCGTAGTGCGCCATCAGCGCGCCGGCCACTGCCGCGAACACCGCGGAGATCACGAACACGCGCAGCTTGTGGCGCGCGGCGTCGATGCCCAGCGTCTGCGCCGCGGTCTCCGAGCCGTGCAGCGCGCGCAACGCGCGCCCGGCAGGCGACTCAATCAGGTTCAGCGCCAGCCATACCGCCAGCAGCAAAACGCCGCCGACCACCCAGTACCAGGTGCGCTCGCCTTGCAGCGCCCAGCCGGCGACGGCCAACGGCGGCACCGCCATGCCGTCGGGCCCGCCGGTGATCTTGTCTTCGGTGGCGAGCACGATCGAAGCGATCACGCCCAACCCGAGCGTGGCCATCGCCAGGTAGTGGCCCTTCAGCCGCAGCGTGGACCGCCCGACCACGTAGGCCAGCACCGCGACGGCCAATGTGCTGGCCGGCAGCGACAACGCACTGGGCCAGCCGTGCTGCGCACTCAGGATCGCCGAGCCATAGCCACCGAGTGCGAAGAAACCCGCGTGGCCGAGGCTGATCTGCCCGGCGTAGCCGATCAGCAGGTTGAGCCCGACGCAGACGATCGCGTTGAGCGCCACCAGGATCGCGATCTCGTAGAAGTAGTTGTTCGCCAGCAGCAGCGGCAACGCCGCGATCGCGAGTGCCAGCGCGAGCAGCCCACCGCTGCGCGGCCGCAGCCAGCGCGTGCGCACCGCTGCCAGCGGCACCGCGTCGCGCGCCGGTTCACCGAACCCCACCGGGGGCTCAGACACGTTCGATCCGGCGCCCACCGAGCAATCCCCCGGGCATGAAGAACAACACCGCCAGGATGATCAAGAACGCGATCGCATCCTTGTAGGCGGAAGAGATCCAGCCGGCGCCCAAGCCCTCGAGCAGGCCGAGCAACAGGCCGCCCAGCACCGCGCCGCTGAAGTTGCCGAGGCCGCCCAGCATCGCAGCGGCAAAGCCCTTCAGCCCCAACATGACGCCGGCGTCGTACGAGGTGAAGGTGATCGGCGCGGTGAGCACACCGCCCAGCGCGCCGAGCAGTGCCGCGAGGCCGAAGCTCACCAGCAGCACGGTGCGGGTGTTGATGCCCATCAGCCGGGCGGCGAGCGGGTTGTACGAGGTGGCCAGCATCGCCTTGCCGAACAGCGTGCGGCCGAAGAACCACGACAGCGCCGCCACCGCGAGCGCGGCGACGCCGAGCACCCACAGGCTTTGCGGCAGCACGGTCGCCCCCAACACGTGGATCGGCTGGTCACCCGAGAACGCCGGCAACGCGTGGATGCGCTTGTCCCACACCAGTTGCGCCAGCCCGCGCAGGAACAGCGACGCGCCGATGGTGATGATGATCAACGTCACCGTGCCGGCGTGGCGCGCCGGCTCGATGGCGAGTTTGTCGAGCAGCAGGCCCACGAGCACCGCTGCCGCCAGCGCGAGCAACACGGCCAGCGGCAGCGGCATGCCGGTGGCGAGCAGCGTCACGGCGCTCATGCCACCGATCATCACGAACTCGCCCTGCGCGAAGTTGATGGCGCCGCTGGCGTTGTAGATGATGGAGAACCCGAGCGCGACCAGCGCGTAGATCGCACCGGCAGTCAGCCCGCCGGCAACGAACTGCAGCCAGGTACCGTTCATGCCGCGCTGCGCCGTTGTGCGAGCTCAGGCCTCGCCCGGCCGCCCGAAGAGGCCTGATCCGCCTTGGGGCGAAGCGAGTGCAGCGAGCAAGGGGGCCATGTCGAGTCAGTTGACCAGCGCCCAGGTGCCGTTCTTCACTTCGAGCATGCGAAAGGCACTCAGGTCCAGGCCCATGTGATCGCTGGCCGACATCGTGACCACGCCGCCGGTGCCGACATAGCCCTTGGTGGCCTCCAACGCATCGCGCACCTTGGCCTTGTCGGTGGAGCCGGCGTTCTTGATGGCGCCCACCACCAACATCAGCCCGTCGTAGGCGTGGCCGCCGAAGGTGGAGATCTCGCTCTTGTACTTGGCCTCGTAGGCGTCGCGATAGCCGATCACGACGGGCTTTTGCGCATCTCCCGCGGCCAACAGGTCACCCACCAGCACCGCCGCGGCGGGCAGCCGCACGCCTTCGGCCGCCGGGCCCGACAGCTTGATGTATTCCTTGGATGCCACGCCGTGCGACTGGTACAGCGGCTGCGTCAGACCCAGCTGCTTGACATTGCGCGTGACGATCGCCGGACCCTGCCCGAAGCCGGCGTTGAGCACCGCCTGCGCGCCGCTGGCGCGGATCTTGGTGAGCTGCGGCGTCATGTCGGTGTCGCTGGCGCCGTAGGTCTCGTCGGCGACGATCTCGATGCCGCGCTGGCCGGCGACCTTGAGGCACTCGGCGTGCATCGACTTGTCGAAGCCGCCGCTGCCCGAGATCAGCGCGGCCTTGGTGGTGCCGCGCGCCTTCATGTCGACGAAGATCTTTTCGCACGCCATGCGGTCGGTGTGCGGCGTCTTGAACACCCATTTCTTCACCGGCTCGACGATCACCACCGCGCCGGCCAGCGAGACGAACGGCACGCCCGCACCTTCGGCCAGCGGCACCACCGCCATCGTGGTGCCGGTGGTCGAGCCGCCGACGAGGGCGTCGACCTTGTCCTGCTCGAGCAGCCGCTTGGCGAACGTGCGCGCCTTCTCGGCGTCGCCCGCATCGTCGTACGCCACCAGTTGCAACTTGCGGCCGAGCACGCCGCCGGCGGCGTTGAGCCGCTCGACGTACAGCTCCAGCGTCTTCAGCTCGGGGTCGCCGAGAAACGAAGCCGGCCCGGTGACCGACAGGAACGCGCCGATGCGGATCGGCTCTTGCGCCGCGGCGCCGGCGGCGAGCAGCAGCGCGGCCAACGCCGACCCCACCCCGCGACGGACGGCACTCATGCTGGATCGTTGGCCCATGACGCTCTCCACTTGTGGCCTGCTGCTGCACCGCTGCGGGTTGAGCGCCCGCTGCGGACCGATGCCCGCAGCGCGGCCGCGCTGCGACCACCACGGGCTAGAATTCCCAGCTCTTGGCTCATTCTGGTACCGGAATGCGCCTATTAATTTGATCTGGTTCATGCTTTGCCGGCCGACACCTTGAGAGCACCGACACCCAAATCGGCGCCACGCCGCCCGACGAGCCGCGCCGCCATCGGGGAGGTGGCCGTGCGTCCGGTACGGCGCGGCGATCTCGACCAGGTGATCGCGCTCGACGCCACCGTGACCGGCCTGGAAAAGCAGAACTACTGGCGCTCGGTGTACCGGCGCTACGGCGCCGGCCAGCGCAAGCAGAGCCACTTCCTGGTGGCGGTGGCGGGGCGGCGCATCGTCGGCTTCTTGATCGGCGAGGTGCGCGACTGGGAGTTCGGCTCTCCGCCGTGCGGCTGGGTGTTCGCGATCGACGTGTCGCCGCAGATGCGCCAGGCCGGCATCGGCACCCAATTGCTGCAGGCGGTGTGCACGCTGTTTCGGCGCGAGGGCGTGCGCAAGGTGCGCACCATGCTGTCGAGCGACAACACCTTGATCCTCTCGTTCTTCCGCAGCCAGGGCATGATGGCCGGCTCGCTGATCCCGCTGGAGATGGACCTGCCGTGAAGCTGCAGAAGAACACCTTGCTGGCGCTGTACAGCGTGCTGGAATTCGCCGCCGACCCGTCGCGCCACGTCGCTGCGGCGACCATCGCAGAGAAATACGGCGTGTCGCAGCATCATCTGGCCAAGGTGCTGTCGGAGCTTGCGCGCGCCGGCGTGGTGGAGTCGGTGCGCGGCGTCGGCGGGGGCTACCGCTTCGTGGGCAACCTGCGCCGACTCACGTTGATGGACGTGATCACGCTGTTCGAGGAGCCGACGCAGGCCGGCAATGCCGGCACCTCGCCGGCCGAGGCGACACCGGTGGTGCGCGCGCTCGACGCCGTGCTGTCCGAGATCGACCAGATGGCGCAGGCCACGTTCAAGTCGATCACGCTGGCCACGATGCGGCGCCTGATCGGCTTGCAGGCCGCGCCCGCGCGTGCGCCGGCACGGACCTCGGCGCGCGCTGCCTAGCGTGGAGGCCCCGCTGCTCAGCGATGAACAGCTGGCCTGGCTGGGTCGGCCGCTGTCGATCGTGGTCGCTGCGCGCGACCCGTCACACGCGCCCTGTCTCACGCGCGCGATCGGCTGGGGCTTCGACCGAGCGAGCGGCCGCATGCACCTGATGCTCGATCGCCGCTTCGGCTTGCCCGTGCTCGACGCGCTCGAATGCGGCTCCGGCCTGGCGGTGGTGTTCAGCGAGCCGGCCAGCCACCGCACACTGCAGATCAAGGGCGACGCCGCGCGCGTGATCGGCGCCGCGCCGCAAGCGCTGGCCGCCGCCGCAGCCTATGCCGCGGCCTTCGGCAGCGGGCTGGCTGCGCTCGGCTACGACGCTACGCTGGCGGCCGGCCTGTTCGACGTCGAGCGAGCCGAGCCCATGTGCGTGGAGTTCACGCCGCGTGCCGTCTTCGAGCAGACGCCGGGCCCGCGCGCGGGCCGCATGCTCGCCGAGGCGCCGCGGTGAGCGGCGCGGCGGTCACGCTCGACGCGATCCGCAACGCGCTCGACGGCTCGGTGCCGGCGGTGATCGCCACCTGCGCGGCCGACGGCACGCCCAACGTCGCCTACCTGTCGCAGGTGGAGTACGTCGACCCGGCCCACCTCGCGCTGTCGTTCCAGTTCTTCAACAAGACGCGCCAGAACATCCTGGTCGATCCGCGCGCGCAGCTGCTGGTGATCGACCCGCGCAACGGCGCGATGTACCGGCTCGACGCACGCTATCTGCGCACCGAGACCGCGGGGCCGTTGTTCGAGCGCATGAAGGCCAAGCTGGCCAGCATCGCGGCGCACACCGGCATGGCCGAGGTGTTCCGCCTGCTCGGCTCGGACGTGTACACCGTCGACGCCGTCGCGGCGCTCGGCAACCGGCCGCTGCCGCCGGCAGCCGGCCGCAGCCGCCTGGCCGCGTTGCGCCGCGCGCAGGAGCGCATCACGTCGGCGCAGGAGCTGGGCGCGCTGCTCGATGCGATGCTAACCTCGCTGGCGGTGGACTTCGGCATCGCGCATGCGATGGTGCTGGTGCACGAGGCCGAACGACAGCGCCTCGTCGCGGTGGGCAGCGTCGGCTATGACTCGTCGGGCGTCGGCGCCGAGATCGCGTTCGGCGAGGGCCTGATCGGCGTCGCGGCGCGCGAGCGCGTGCCGATCCGCCTGGGCCGCGTCGCGCGCGAGATGGCGTACTCGCGCGCGGCATGGTCGCAGCTGCCCGAGCCCGAGCGCGAACGCGCGCGCCAGCGCGAGATCCCGCTGCCCGGGCTGGCCGACGCGCGCAGCCAGATGGCGCTGCCGATCGTCGGCAACGGTCAGCTGCTGGGCATGCTGCTGGTGGAGAGCCGGCAGGACCTGTGCTTCGACCACGACGACGAGGACGCGCTGATGGCGCTGTGCGCCCATGCCGGCGCGCGCGCGATGTTGATGGAGCGCGAGGCCGACGATGCACTGGCCACCAGCGCTGCCGAGGTGGCCGCCCGGCCGCAGGCGCCGCCGGCGGCGGGCCCGCACAAACCGCTCGAGGTGCGCTACCACGCCGTCGACGGCAGCCTGTTCGTCGATCACGCCTACGTGATCAAAGGCGTGGCGGGTGCCATCCTGTGGCGCCTGCTGCGCGAACACGCTGCCAGCGGCCGCCGCGAGTTCACCAACCGCGAGTTGCGGCTGGCGACCGACCTGAAGCTGCCCGAGGTCGGCGACAACCTCGAGGCGCGACTGCTGCTGCTGACCCGTCGTCTGGCCGAGCGCGACCTCGGCGTGCGCCTGGAGCGCTGCGGCCGCGGCCGGCTGCGCCTGACGGTGCAGCGCGGCCTGAACCTGGTGGCGGCCCCGGGCTGACGCGCTTCTTCAGGCCGCGACCAATTCGGGTTGCTCGATGCCGAGCGAACGCAGCAGCCGCGCGTGGTCGGCCGGCGCGAGCACCGAGCGCGCGATCTCCAGGATGCCGTCGAAGGCTGGCGCGGGCATCGCCTGGCGCATGCCCGACAGCAGCGTCACGCGTTCGCGGGCGTTGAGCGCCGGGATGAACCAGTGCATCGCCAAGGCCTTGCGCTCGGGCGTCAGGTGGCCGACGATCGACTGCTCGATGGCGTGGATCTCGGCGTCGCTATAGTGCGTCTGCAGGACGCGGTTGTGTTCGGTCTCCTCGAAATGCATGTGCTCCAGGTTGTGCGCCACCATCAGCGCAACCGCGTGGTACAGGCGCGCCAGCGCGCTGGCGCGCGCCGCGCCGTCGCGGTCGCGCACCAGGTCGGCGAGGTCGCGCAGGTCGGCGAGCTGTTCCTCGTGCTCGCGGTGCTCCTCGGCGACGCGCGCGCAGCTGCCGGGGGCGACACGCTCCATGGCCGGATGCACGAAACCGTTCTCGCTGTTCAGGTGCGTCTCGCACAAATCGAGCAGGCGACCCACGCGCTCGAGGGTGGCCTGCACCTCGACATCGGACGAGGGGTCGGTGCGGCCGATGCCGGTCAGTGTGTCGGTCATCAACAGGCGCAGCGCTTTGTGGATGAAGGCGTAGATGTCGTAGCGCGGCGCCGCAGCGTCGTGGTGAGCGTGGGATGTCGTCATGGGGTCTCCGGGATCTCCGAGATGAACGTCAAGGGTGTCGGCCGGTGCCGTGCCCGGGTGGATGACCCATGCGGCAGCCGTGCCGGCACTGTAGGCAGCGCGGGCACGGCGCATTCGTAATTTGAGGCTCAGCGGTCCTTAAAGCTTTCTTATGCGCGCGCGCAATCGCGTGCACCCACCCCAGCGCCTATGCCTTGGGCACCACCGCGGTCGCCTCGAGTTCGATCTTGCCCGGGCTGTCGAGCAGATCGGCCACGAAGATCATGCTCATGGCCGGGAAGTGCTTGCCCATCAGGCGGCGCCAGATCGCGCCGATCTCCTTGCGCGCGGCCAGGTACGCCGGCTTGTCGCAGCAGTACGCGGTGACGCGGCAGATGTGGCTCGCCTGGCCGCCGGCTTGCGCCAGCACGTCGAGCACGTTGCGCAGCGCCTGCTCGAACTGCGGCGCGATCTGGTCGCTGTGAAAGCGCTGCTGCGCATCCCAGCCCACCTGGCCGGCGATGAAGACGAGGCGCCCGCTGTCCACGGCGATGCCGTTGGCATAGCCGATCGGCGGCGCCCAGCCGGGTGGATGCAACACTTGCACGTTCATCGCCAGAGGTCATTCCAGCGCCGGACCGCCCCAAGCCGGACTGCACCCCCTCGCGGGTGAGGCTGGACGTGAGCCAGCACCTGCGGGCTGGCGATCGCCTGCCGAACCGTCCGGGCATGCAAGCCCGGACGTGGACGAGCGCAGGCGCGAAGCGCCAAGCGTGAGGGCCGACAGTTCATTCGTTGTAGCGCGGCGGGTCGGGGTCGTTCGCCCAGTCGGCTCCGGGTACCGGATAACGCGTCATCCACTGCTTGACCATCGCCACGTGCTCGGCCTCTTCTTCGCGCAGCGCGATCGCCGCGCGGCGCACCGACTCGTTGCTGGACAACTGCGCCAGCTCGTCGAAGAAAGCCTCGGCGCGCTGCTCGGCGGCCAGCGCCAGATCGAGCGCATGCCATGGGTGCATCAGGTAGTGCACCGCGTCGCTCGGGATCATCTCGGGCGACTCCGTCGCCGGCCAGGCGCCGGGCGGCACACCGGGCACCTCGACCCAGTTCATCTCGGCCATGATGGTCTCTGCGTGTTTGGCTTCGTACCCGGCCATGGTGCGAAACAGCTGCGCCACCTCGCGGTTGTTGTGCGTTTCCATCGCGTCGGCGATGTCGTTGTAGCGTTGCGCGGCCTCGCGCTCCATCGCCAGCGCCGTGGCCATGAATTCTTCGAGTGTCTGCGGCGTCTTCACAGCATGAACTCCGTTTCGAGCTCGGCCGCATCGCGCTGGGCCCGCCCGGGTTGCAATGGATAGGGCTTGCGATCGCCGGCGTAGAGCACGCCGATGTTGAAGCCGTCGTCGGTCATGATGCGGCGCGCCGCGCGCGCGGCGTCGTCGGTGGCCTCGACGGACGCCGGGTGCACGAGGTTCTTCCACTCGCGTTGTTCGGGGCGGAAGGTGACGCACGGGCTCAGGATCTCGATGAACGAGAAGCCCGGGTGGCGCATGCCCTGCGCGATGATCTGCGCGGTGCCGCTCTGGTCGCCGCCGAACGCACGTGCGACGAAGTTGGCGCCCGAAGCGAGCGCGATCACCAGCGGATGGAAGGCGCGGATGCCGGTGCCGCCGGGCGACAGCTTGTTGTCCCAATCGGGCTCGGTGGTCGGCGAGGCCTGGCCCTTGGTCATGCCGTAGACGTGGTTGTCCATCACGATGTAGGTGAGGTCCACGTTGCGCCGGCAGGCGTGCAGGAAGTGGTTGCCGCCGATCGAGTAGCCATCGCCGTCGCCGCCGGCCACCAGCACGGTCAGCTCGGGTCGCGCCACCTTGAGGCCGGTGGCCGCGGCGAGCGAGCGGCCGTGCACGCCATGGAAGCCGTAGCACGCGGTGTAGGCCGGGATGCGCGAGCTGCAACCGATGCCCGAGACCACGGCCACCTCGTGCGGCGGCACCTGCAGCAGCGCGAAGGCCTTGGTGATGGCACCGAGCACGGTGAAGTCGCCGCACCCGGGGCACCAGATCGGCTTGGTGCCCGACTTGTAGTTCGCTGCGCTGAGCGCGGCGGGTTGCGTCATGTCGTTCATGCGAGCGCCTCCTCTGGTTTGGCTGTGCGCTGCGCCCAATCGACGATGCGCGTGGTCAGCTCGCCCGGGCGCAGCGGCAGCGGGCCCGGCAGGTGAATGCTCTGCGGCCGGCCCGGCAGATCGGCCACGCCACGCAGGTAGCGATAGAGCTGCGCGCCGTGGTTCTGCTCGACCACCATCACCTCGCGCACGCCGGCGAGCGCCTGCGCCATCGCCGCGGGCTGGATCGGCGCCAGCAGCCGCAGCACCACCAATCGCGCTTCGATGCCCTGCGCGCGAACGCGCTGCACGGCCTCGCGCACCGGGCCTGCGGCCGAGCCGAAGGTAATCACCGCCAGCGCGCCCTCGCCCTCGATGTCGGCCCAGCGCGAACCGTAGTCGTGCTGCATCAGCTTGCGCTCGCGCTTGTCGAGCTGCACCCGGTGGTCGCGCGCCTGGCTGCTGGGCACGCCGACCTCGTTGTGCTCCAGGCCGTCGGCGGTGTACACCGTGCCCGGCGTGCCCGGCACGGCCATCGGCGAGACGCCGTTGGCGGTGTCGCGGTAGCGTTTGTACTCGGGCGTGTGCGCTGCGGCGGTCAGCCGCATCGCGGCGCCGCCGCTGTCGGCCGGGCGGTCGATGATCGCGCGCGACTGGCCCATGAACTGGTCCGACAGCACGATCGCCGGCGCCTGCAGGGCCTCGGCCAATTGCACCGCCCATTGCGTGGTGGCCAGGCAATCGGCGATCGAGGCCGGGGCCAGCACCAGGCGCGGCGCATCGCCGTGCAGCCCGCTGACGGCGAAGGAGAGGTCACTCTGTTCGCTCTTGGCGGGTATGCCGGTGGAGGGCCCGCCGCGCATCACGTCGACGACGACGATCGGCACCTCGGCGCTCACCGCCAGGCCGATGCCCTCGGTCATCAGCGCCAGGCCCGGGCCCGCGGTGGCGGTGAGCGACGGCACGCCACCGAACGACGCGCCGACGATCATGTTCACCGACGCCAGCTCGTCTTCGGCCTGCAACAGCGTGCCGCCGACCTTGGTCAATGCCGGCGCCATCCACTCGAGCATCTCGGTGGCCGGCGTGATCGGATAGGCCGCGACGAAGCGCACGCCGCCGCGGATGGCGCCATAGCCCGCGGCCTCGTTGCCGCTGATCTGCCAGCGGCCGCTGCGTGCCGCCGCGTCGGGCTGCAACGGCGCGGGCCGCTGCAGCGAAGCGGCGGCCTCGACGCCGGCGCGCAACGCGGCGAGGTTGGCCTCCAGCGCGTCGGCGCCACGCTTCCACGATGCGCGCAACGCCGCTTCCAGCGCCTGCAGCGGCAAGCCGCACCAGGCGCCCGACAGGCCGAGCGCGAGCATGTTGATCCAGCTGCCCGCGTGTGCTTTGGCGGTCTTCTTCAGCGGCAGCGTGACGATGCGCGCGCCGCTGGCCTTGAACACCTCGGGCACCTCGCCTTCAGTGGCGTCGCCGATCATCGTGCTGTGCGCCGACAGCGGTATCTCGTCGGCGAAGCGATTGACATTCTGCCAATCGATCGCCAGCAGCAGATCGAAGCGATCATCCAGCGATTGCGTGGGCTGCGGCGACAGGCGCAGCAGCGCTGCCGCCTCGCCGCCGCGGATCTGCGGCCCACTGGTGCGCACCATCAGGCCGTACAGACCGGCGCGCGCAGCAGCGTCGAGCAACAGCGTGCCGGCCGTCATCACGCCGCTGCCGCCGCTGCCGGCGATGGCGATCGACAAGCTGCCCCTGTCCGACGGTGCGGACGGATCGGGCTCGGTGGTGTGCGACGCCATGGCCTGAACCTCCTGTATCTGGCACTGAAGTGAAACGGCACGGGCAGTTGTGGTTTCTGATGTGGATCAAAGACCTTGCGCAGCACAGCCAGGAAACTGCTCCCCATTGACTCGAAAGCGGTATTACGGTACCAGATTACTTCATTTACCGCCAGAAACCCAGCCACCCGCCCGAAAGGACCCGCCGATGAACGCCCCCGAAACCCTGGCATCGCTGCGCGAGTTCAAGAATCACGATCTGGTGGGCGACATCGCCAAACCCGGCGTGCGCTACGAAAAGCGCCCGGCGCGCAAGCCCGACGGCAGCGTGGTGGCGGGCCTGTACAACGCCTGGATCTGGCTCGACAACCCGGACCAGTACAACAGCTACACCACCGACATGGTCAAAGGCGTGATCCTGGCCATGCGCGCGGCCAGCAACGCGCGCGACGTCAGCAGCGTGGTCTTCACCGGCGTCGGCGACAAGGCCTTTTGCACCGGCGGCAACACCAAGGAGTACGCCGAGTACTACGCCGGCCATCCGCAGGAATACCGCCAGTACATGCGGCTGTTCAACGACATGGTCAGCGCCATCCTGGCCTGCGACAAGCCGGTGATCTGCCGCGTCAACGGCATGCGCATCGGCGGCGGCCAGGAGATCGGCATGGCCTGCGACTTCTCGGTCTCGTCGGACCTGGCTCGCTACGGCCAGGCCGGACCCAAGCATGGTTCGGCGCCGATCGGCGGCGCCACCGATTTCCTGCCGGTGGCCGTGGGCGCCGAGCGCGCGATGGCGGCCTGCGTGTTGTGCGAGCCGTTCTCGGCGCACAAGGCCTACTGGATGGGCATCCTGACCGACATCGTGCCCGCGCTCAGGGTCGACGGGCGCTTTGTCGCCAATCCGCTGGTCGAAACGCAGCGTCTGGTCGACGAGTACGGCCGCTTCGCCTACGGCGAACCCAAGAGCGGCGCCGCGCTCGAAGAGGGCAAGGCGCTGATGAAGCGCGGCACGGTCGACCTGTCGCGGCTCGACGCGAAGATCGAGGAGCTGTGCGCCAAGATCCTGCTCACCTTCCCCGATTGCACGACCAAGACGCTCGAGGAGCTGCGCAAGCCCAAGCTCGAGGCCTGGAACCGCAACAAGGAAGACGCGCGCGCCTGGCTGGCACTGAACATGATGACCGAAGCGCGCTCGGGATTCACCGCGTTCAACGAAGGCCCGAAAGACGACCGCGAGGTCGACTTCGTCGCGTTGCGCCGCAAGCTCGCCGCCGGTCAGAGCTGGGTCGGTTCGCTGCACGACGAGATCCAGCCCGGCGCCAAGCATTGAGCGACTGATGGCACCGCTCAACGACTGGCTCGAGGCCGACGGCGCGCTGCTGCGGCTGCGCCTGTCGCGGCCCAAGGCCAACATCGTCGACGCCGAGATGATCGCCGCGCTGCATGGCGCGCTGGTGGCGCATGGCACCCACAGCGCGCTGCGCGGCGTGCTGCTCGACGCCGAGGGTCCGCACTTCAGTTTTGGCGCCAGCGTCGAGGAGCATCTGCCGGCCAAGTGCGCGCAGATGCTGGCTTCGCTGCATGCGCTGATCGTCGCGATGGTGGAGTTTCCGGCGCCGATCGCGGTGGTCGTGCGCGGGCAATGCTTGGGTGGCGGGCTCGAGGCGGCGCTGGCCGGCAGCTGGATCTTCGCCGCACCCGATGCGCAATTCGGCCAGCCCGAGATGAAGCTCGGCGTGTTCGCCCCGGCGGCCTCGGTGCTGCTGCCTTACCGTGTGAATCTGCCGCTGGCGGAGGATCTGTTGTACTCGGGCCGCTCGATCGGCGCCGCCGAGGCCAAGGCCTGCGGCCTCGTGCACGCGGTGGCCGACGACCCCGAAATGGCCGCCCTGGCCTGGTTCCACGAGCACCTGCAAGGCAAGAGCGCCGCCGCATTGGCGTGTGCCACCGCCGCCGCGCGCGGCGCGATGCGCCGCGACGTGCGCCATCGCTTGAACGACGTCGAACGCCTGTACTTGGACCGCTTGATGGCGACCCACGACGCCAACGAAGGGCTGGTGGCCTTTCTCGCCAAACGCAAACCGAAATGGGAGCACCGCTGATGGCCACCATCAAGTCGCGCGCGATCGAGATCGTCGAGCGTTGTGAGGCGCTGTTCGAGGATCTGCACTTCAATGCCGTGCAACAGTGGAAGGCCGCCGCGCCGGGCCGCAAGGCGATCGGCTACATGCCAGTGTACGTGCCGCGCGAGCTGATCCATGCCGCGGGCATGCTGCCGGTGGGCATCCTCGGCGGCGGCGACGCGCTCGAGGTGATCCAGGGCGACGCCTACTACCAGAGCTACATCTGCCGCATTCCGCGCTCGACGATCGAGCTGGGCCTCACCGGCCGGCTCGACTGCCTCGACGGCATGCTGTTCCCGTCGATCTGCGACGTCATCCGCAACCTGTCGGGCATGTGGCAGATCCTGTTCAAGGACAAGTACGTGCGCTACGTCGACGTGCCGCAGAACTACCAGGACGAGATCGGCGGCACCTTCTACATCGAGGAGATGCAGCAGATCCGCGACGATCTGGCCAAGTTGCGCGGCGCACCAATCACCGACGCCGAGCTGAACGCGTCGATCGCGGTCTACAACGACAACCGCCGCGCGATCCGCGATCTCTACACCTACCGGGCCAGCAAGCCCTGGCAGGCGCCGACCTCCGAGGTCTACCTGCTGCTACGCGCGGGCATGGTGCTGCCGGTGGAGGAGCACACGGCGCTGGTGCGCGAGTACCTGGCCGCGGTGGAGCAGTTGCCGCGACCCAAACGCGACAACGCGCGCGTGGTGATCAACGGGTCGTTTTGCGAGCAGCCGCCGCTGGCATTGATCAAGTCGATCGAGATGTCGGGTTGCTACATCGTCGATGACGACTTCATGCTCGTCACGCGCTGGCTGCTCGACGACGTGCCGGCCGACCACAATCCGCTGGACGAGTTGTCGAAGGCCTTCCTGCACCGCTCGGCTTCCACCGCCGCGAAGTACGAGAACACGCGCGAAGAAAAAGGCGTGTTCCTGATGAAGCAGGTGAAGACCCGCGGCGCCGAGGGCGTGATCTTCGCGGCGCCCTCGTTCTGCGACCCCGCGCTGCTCGAGCGCCCAATGCTGCAGGACGTGCTGGCCAAGCAGAAGATCCCGTACACCGCGTTCAAGTATGCCGAAAACACCGGCCAGATGGCGCCGATCCGCGAACAGGCCGGCACCTTCGCCGATTCGATCAAGCTTTGGAGCGCTGCATGAGCCCCGCACGGCCGCCCGAAGGGGCGAATTCCCTCTCGGAGGGACGGCGCGAAGCGCCAAGGGAGCACCAATGAACAGTCCCGTCGCCATGCCCAAACCCACTGGCACTGCCAAGAGGCCTGCCGCGCCGGTGCAAAAAGACGACGCGATGAACCTGCAGAAGGAGCTCATCAACCGCAACTACATGGAGCTCGCCACCGCACGTGCCAACAACCGCAAAGTATCGGCCACCTTCGTGCCGGGCAACCTGAATGAACTGCTGATGTGCTTCGACTTCGCGCGCAGCCTGCCCGAGACCAATGCGCTGCAAAACGGCATGCGCAAGAAGAGCGGCAAGATGATCATGGACGCCGAGCGCGACGGCCAGAGCGAAGACGTCTGCACCTACGTGAAGGCCGACCTCGGCATGATGATGGGCGGCGAGATCGGCCCCACCGGCGATCCGCTGCCGCGCCCCGACATCCTGCTGCTCAGCTACACCGGCTGCTTCACCTTCATGAAGTGGTTCGAGCTGATCCGCCACAAGTACGGCTGCGAGACGGTGATGCTGCACGTGCCCTACCAGGGCGAAGGCAAGATTGCGCCGAACATGCGCAACTACGTGGTCAAGCAGCTCAAGGAGACCGTGATCCCGACGCTGGAGCGCATCTCGGGCGTCAAGTTCGACATCGATCGGCTGCGCCAATACATGCGCGAGTCGGTAAAGGCCGAAGAAGACCTGGTCGCGGTGCTGCAAAGCGCCAAGCACCGGCCGAGCCCGATCGACGGCTACTTCGGCGCCGTGTACTACATCGGGCCGATCTTCACCGCGTTTCGCGGCACGCCGGAAGCCACCGAGTTCTACCGCGTACTGCGCGGCGAGATCGAGGAGCGCATCCGCCTCGGCAAGGGCCCGGTCACACCCGACGGCGACATGGGTGAAGAGAAGTACCGGCTGATCGTCGAAGGCCCGCCCAACTGGACCAGCTTTCGCGACTTCTGGAAGATGTTCTACGACGAGGGCGCGGTGGTGGTGTCGTCCACCTACGCCAAGGTGGGTGGCCTGTACGACTTCGGCTTCCGCCACGACCCGGACCATCCGCTCGAGTCGCTGGCCGAGTACTGCCTGGGCTGCTACACCAACCTGAACCTGCCTTCGCGCATCAACATGATCTGCAAGTACATCGACGAGTACCAGGCCGACGGCCTGCTGATCAATTCGATCAAGAGCTGCAACAGTTTCTCCGCGGGCCAACTGCTGATCCTGCGCGAAGTGGAAAAGCGCACCGGCAAGCCGGCCGCCTTCATCGAGACCGACCTGGTCGATCCGCGCTACTTCTCGGCCGCCAACGTGAAGAACCGGCTGGAGAGCTACTTCCAGATGATCAAGCAGAAGCGCACGTCGGGCATTGGCAGTTCGGCGCCGGCGTTCATCCCGATCGCGGCTCACTGAAATGACAACCCCCACGCTCGTCGCTTCGCGCCGTCGCTGCCCCCCGAGGGGGCGCAGTCCGGCCTGGGGCGGCCCGGCGCCGGACTGACGCGGAGACCCCCATGCGCTGCTTCATCGGCATCGACCTCGGCTCGACCACCACCAAGGCGGTGGTGCTCGACGAACAACAAAACGTGCTCGGTCGCGGCATCACCAACTCGCGCTCCAACTACGACACCGCAGCGGCCATCGCCAAGCAGGAGGCGCTGGTCAACAGCCGCTTCTATCTGTTCCGGCAGGCGCTGGGCAACACCCAGGCGCTCAACGGTTCGCTCGACGCCTTTCTGTCGCAACTGGAGCGCGACTTCCGCTCCGAGCAGTATCTCGAGCAACTCGCCGATCTGAAGGACACCTGCCAACGCAGCTTGGCGACGGCGCACTTCGGCGATGCCTCGGCTGCGGTGGGCGAAGCGCTCGCCGAGGTGTTCAATCGCCTGCAGGCCGAGGCGCCACTGCAATTCGCGCCCGGCGCCAAGCGCAAGAGCGACTTCTTCCGCGACATCGCCGGCAGCCAATATCTGGCCGCGGGCGAGGCGGTGGCCAAGGAAGCCGGCATCCGCTACGACTTCCTGCTCAACCTGTTCGACCGCTCGATCATCGAAGTCGAGAACCGGGTCTATGGCGACTCGATCAAACGCCACCTGCTGGCGGCACTGGAGCGTGCCTTCATCGCGCTGCCCGAAACCGCGGCACGCCGGGCGCAGGTGGAAGCGCCGATCAAGGGCATCCTCGACACCGAGCTGGCGGAGACCTACACCGTGGGCACCGGCTACGGCCGCGCGCGGCTGCCGTTTTCCAAGGAGCACATCCGCAGCGAGATCCTGTGCCACGGCCTGGGCGCACACATGATGTACCCGGGCACCGCCACCGTGCTCGACATCGGCGGCCAGGACACCAAGGCGATCCAGGTCGACCCGGCCGGCATCGTCGAGAGCTTCCAGATGAACGACCGCTGCGCGGCCGGCTGCGGGCGCTACCTCGGCTACATCGCCGACGAGATGAACATGGGCCTGCACGAGCTCGGGCCGCTGGCGATGCAGTCGACCAAGACGATCCGCATCAACAGCACCTGCACGGTGTTCGCCGGCGCCGAATTGCGCGACCGGCTGGCGTTGGGCGACAAGCGCGAAGACATCATGGCCGGGCTGCACCGTGCCATCATCCTGCGCGCGATGAGCATCCTCGCGCGCTCGGGCGGCATCCGCAACGAGTTCACCTTCACCGGCGGCGTGGCCAAGAACGAGGCCGCGGTCAAGGCGCTGAAGGAGCTGGTGACCGAGAACTACGGCGAGATGCGGCTCAACATCAACCCCGACTCGATCTACACCGGAGCGCTGGGCGGCGCCACCTTCGCGTGGCGCGCGGTGGTCGAGGAAGGCAAGACGGCGGAGGCCAGGGCATGAACATGATCGCCGCACGGGTGCTCCGAAGGCGATCACTCCCCCTTGGGGGGACGGCCCGAAGGGCCAAGGGGGCTCAATGAAACCGGTTCACACCATCGGCATCGACATCGGCTCCGGCGCCGTGAAGTCGGTGCTGTTCTCGCTCGACGAGCAAGGCAAGCCCACCTGGCTGGCCAAGCGCTGCGAACGCATCCGCCGGCGCGATCCGATGACGCTGGCCACCGAGGGCCGCGACGGCGTGCTCGCCGACGCCGGGCTCGCCGCCAACGACGTCGACTACATCGCCACCACCGGCGAAGGCGAGAACGTCAAGTTCGCCACCGGCCACTTCTATTCGATGACCACGCACGCGCGTGGCGGCGTCTTCCTGCAGCCCAAGGCGCGCGCGGTGGTCGACATCGGCGCGCTCAACGGCCGCGCGATCTCGATCGACGAGCGCGGCAAGGTGCTGAGCTACAAGATGACCAGCCAGTGCGCCTCGGGCTCGGGGCAGTTCCTGGAGAACATCGCGCGTTACCTCGGCGTGGCGGTGGAGGAGATCGGCCCGCTGTCGCGCACCTCGGCGCACCCCGAGAAGGTGAGTTCGATCTGCGCCGTGCTGGCCGAGACCGACGTCATCAACATGGTCAGCCGCGGCATCGCCACGCCCGACATCCTGAAAGGCATTCACCTGTCGATGGCCTCGCGCATCGTCAAGCTGCTCAAGGTCACCGGCGTCAAAGACGGCGTGGCCCTGCTCACCGGTGGCCTGGCGCTCGACGCCGGCCTGTTGGCGGCGGTGCAGGAAGAGATGGTCAACGAGAAGGTGCAGGTGAATGCCGAGTCGCACCCCGACTCGATCTACGCCGGCGCGATCGGCGCGGCGCTGTGGGGCGCCTACCGGCACGCCAAGCTGCAGGAACTGGAGGCGGTCGCCGCCGCGTAAGTGGACAGCGGTCGCCGTCGCGAGAATGGAGAGCGGTCGCTGTGCCGCATGAACATGATCAAGGAACAACCATCATGGCCTTGCTGATCAACGACAACTGCACCGCCTGCGACGCCTGCAAGCCGGTGTGTCCCAACGAAGCGATCGCGGTGGGCGACCCGATCTACGTGATCGACCCGCTGCGCTGCACCGAATGCGTCGGCGCAGAGGACGAGCCGCAGTGCAAGCTGGTGTGCCCGGCCGACTGCATCGTGCAGCACCCGGACTTCGTGGAAAGCCCCGACGAGCTGATGGCCAAGTACGAAGGCTTGCACGGCTGAGCCGTCCGCGGCCCCGCGAACGCGTGGGGGCTGTCTATCATCGGCGCGTCGGTCCGTGCGGGAGAGCGCGATGCGCATTGGCGTGCCGAAGGAAATCAAGAACCACGAGTACCGCGTGGGCCTGACGCCCGGCAGCGTGCGCGAGTTGACCACGCGCGGCCACGAGGTGCAGGTGCAATCGAGTGCCGGTGCAGCGATCGGCCTCACCGACGCGCTGTACCGCGCGGCCGGCGCCACGCTGGCGGCCGACGCGGCGGCGTTGTACCGATGGGCCGAGATGATCGTCAAGGTCAAGGAGCCGCAGCCCGACGAATGCGCGATGCTGCGCGAAGGCCAACTCCTCTACGCCTACCTGCACCTCGCACCCGACCCGGCGCAGACGGCCGCGCTGGTGCGCTCCGGCGCGGTGTGCATCGCCTATGAAACCATCACCGGCCCGGGTGGCGGCCTGCCGCTGCTGGCGCCGATGAGCGAGGTCGCCGGCCGCATGGCCATCCAGGCCGGTGCAACGAACCTCGAGAAATCGCATGGCGGCATGGGCCTGTTGCTGGGCGGCGTGCCCGGCGTGGCGCCCGGGCATGTGGTGATCCTGGGTGCCGGCGTGGTGGGCACCAATGCCTTGCAGGTGGCGGTAGGCATCGGCGCGCGCGTCACGGTGATCGACAACCAGATGAGCCGGCTGCGCCAGCTCGACCTGGTGTTCGGCAACCGCATCAGCACGGTGTATTCGACCGCGCACGCGATCGAGCATGCGGTGCTGTCGGCCGATCTGGTGGTCGGCGGCGTGCTGATCCCCGGCGCGGCGGCGCCCAAGCTCGTGACCCGCGCGATGGTGGCGGCGATGAGGCCAGGCTCGGTGGTGGTCGATGTCGCGATCGACCAGGGTGGCTGCTTCGAGACCTCCCGTCCGACCACGCACACCGAGCCGACCTTCGTGGTCGATGGCGTGGTGCACTACTGCGTGGCCAACATGCCCGGCGCGGTGGCACGCACCTCGACCTTCGCGTTGAACAACGCCACCATCGCGCATGCGATCGCGATCGCCGATCACGGCTGGAAATCCGCGCTCGCCGCCGACCCGCATCTTCGCGCGGGCCTCAACGTGGCGCTCGGCAAGGTCACGCACGAGGCCGTGGCCCATGCCCTCGGCTATGCGCACGTGCCGGCGCAGACGCTGCTGAACTGAAGCGGCGGGCGCCGCGCCGATTCAGGCTTTCGCCGTCGCCAGGCGTCCCCGCCACACCGCGCTCGCCGTCGCGACCACGAACGCGAGCAGCGCCACAGCACCCAGCAGCGCACCGCTGCGGGTGAGCGCAAAGCCCGCGCCCGCGTCGCCCGCCAAGCGCAGCAACAGCGACAGATGCAGCAGCCCCAACGGTGCGTAGAACCCCGCGTGGTACGGCACCGCCACCCGCAGCACGGACGGAAAGATGATCGGCGCATGGCCGAACACCATCGAGAACACGAAGCCCAGCAGCAAGGCGTGCAGCGCCGCGTCGTAGGCCGGCGTGCCCGGCTGCAGCGCGCCGGCGGCGGCGATCACCGCGCCGCCCACCGTCAGCCAGACATAGCCCGAGAGCAGGCACACCGCGATGAAACGCGTGAGCCCGCTCTGGCGCACCGTGCGCCGCGCGATGTCCTGCTTGAACAGCCATCCGGCCAGGCTCAGCAGGCCCACGCCATAGGCACGCAGCGCCCACGGCCAGCGCGCCGACGCGAGCATCGCCAACACCACCAGCGCGAGCAAGGCGCCGAACACCTGCTGTGCGCGCGGCGACGGCGGCATGAAGCGCGACAACTCGAGCCGCTCGCCGGCGATGGTCAGGATCAGGAACGCCAGCCACCACGGCACCACTGCGTGCACCGATGCGCCGCCGGCCCACGCGGCGACACCCGCAGTCCAGCATGCGGCCGCCAATGCAATGGTGAAGGTGAACAGCGCGCGTTGGCGGCGCCACACATCGAGCGAGGCGATCAACAGCACGATGCTGCCAGCCAGATAGCACCCGGACGCGATCGCTGCCGAGCCGTGCAACGCGAACGCACTGCCCAAGCCAGCGAGTGCTGGCGCCGCATAGGCCCAGGCGCGACCGATCGCCACCGCGCGTTCGAGCGCGATCACCACGCCGAAGAAGCCGCAGATCATCAACGGGCCGTGCAGCACGGCGACGCCGGCGATCGTGCCGGGCATCGTGTAGCCCAGGCGGGCCAGCCCGGCGCCGGCGCCGGCAAACAGCGCGACGAAGCCCAGCAGCAGGAACGGCACGCGCCACCATGCCGGGCGGCGCTCGGGCGTGGCGCGCGGGCCGGGTTGCGCTAGCGCGGCATCCACCCGAAGTGTTCGCGCGCCAGATCGCTCATGCGATCGGGCGTCCACGGCGGGTCCCACACCAGCGCCACGTCGACCTCGGTGTCGGGCGGCACGACGCTGGCGAGCGCCGCAGCGACCTCGTCGACGATCAGGTCGGCCATCGGGCAGGCGGCGCTGGTCATCGTGAGGTCGACGCGCACCCCTGCGTCGGAGACCTCGATGCCATAGACCAGGCCGAGGTCGACGATGTTCATGCCCGCCTCGGGGTCCTGCACCTGGCGCAGCGCGTCGCGCAGCGCGGATTCGTCGGGCAGGGTCGTCATGGCCGCACTGTCGCCCTACAGCCGCCGCACGAAGGCCAGCCGCTGTGACGGCTCGAACCCGTTGCCGACGAAGAAGCCCGCCATCGGCAGGTCGTGGTGCGAGATCACGGTCTCGACCCGCTCGACGCGCAATGCATCGAGGTTGGCGAACAGCTGGCGCAGCATCGCGCGACCGACGCCGCGCCGTGTCGCGTATTCGGGATCCACGCCCAGCGTGTCGATCACCGCCACCGGCTCGGTGCGGCCGAAGTCACCCCAGTCGGCGCGGGCCATCACGAAGCCGACGATCACGCCGTCGAGCCGGGCAGTCAGCGACACGCGGATCGCCGAATCGCTCATCGTCTCCATCAGCCGCCGGCCGATGTACCCGCTGCGCTCGCGCCCGGTGATGGCGCGGTCGATGCGCACGATCTCGCCCAGATCGGCCGGCGCCATGGCTCGCACGTCGGCATGGCCGCGCGCCTGACGCTCGAAGTCGTTGCTCTCGCGCGCACCGAAGTCGATCTCGTGGCCCGGTCCCTGGCCGCGTTCGAGCGCCACGGTCTCGCGCTCGGGCAGCGCCTGGGCGCCCTCGGCGGCGCGCTCGACCGCACGCTCGACGATGGTGATCGGCGCCAGTTCGAAGCCCATGGCGTCCATCCAATGAAGCAGGCGCGTGTCGCGCCACGAAGCGGCGGTGCGCAACTCCCGCACGCCATGGCGCCGGGCCCATGCCAGCAATGCGTCGAACAACTGCGTGCCGACTCGCCGGCCGCGCGCATCGGCGCGCACGCCCAACAACTCCAGCCGCAGGCCGGTGTCGTGGCGGCCGAATTCGCCTTCGAGCACGCGCCCGAGCATGAAGCCGGCCAGGCCCTTGTCGTCGATCGCGGCCAGTTGCGCGTGCAGGGTCGGCTCACGCAGGGCCGCCTGGACGCGGCGCTCGATGTACGCGCGGCGCGATCGGCCTTGCTGTTCGGCATCGATGGCCACCACGGCGCCGAGGTCTTCGACGCCGAGCGCACGAATCGCAACCGGCACGCGGGAGATGGTTTCCATCGGTGGCTCCTGAAGACGTGGCACAGGCGCGGGTCAGTCGCCGGCGTAGGCCAGGGCCAGTCGCTGATCGGTCTCTTCGTCGAGCAGCTCTTCGAGCAGCGGCAACAGCGCCATGCCCTCTTTCTGGATGTGCGCCACCTGGCGCTCCACCATTTCCAATGCGGCGCGACGCAACGCCTGCCAGCCCTGGGCATCGAGCGCCCCGCGCACCGCCGCTTCGGCCAGCGGCAACAGCTCGCTCGCCAGCTCGCGCATCGCTTCGTGCTCTTCGCGCAGCAACAGCGCGATGTCGCCGTCGCCGGCATCGGCCAGGCGGGAGAACAGCTCGTTTTCCTCGAAATCGAAATGGCGGCCGGTGTCGCGCTGCAGGTGCCGGACCAGATGACCCAGCATCGCGACCAAGTCGCCGTCGGCATCCACCGCACCTCGCGGCAAGCGCGCCAAACGCTGCTCGAGACGGCCCAACAGCTCGAGGTTCGCCCGGTGCTCCTCGTCGAGCAGGCGGCTGACCTGTCGCTGTCCTTGCATCGGCGTGCCCCGAAAATTGGTATTCCACTACCAGAATACCCGCCGACAGGCCGCGCCGGTTGATGCAGATCAGTGCCGCGCCAGCGGACGGCCGCAGCAAGCGGATCAAGCCGGCGGCGCGCCACCGCGCGCACACCGCAAGACGCGCTCGGCCAAGGTCGCCACGTCGAACGGCTTGACCCAGTAGTCGTCGAAGCCGGCCGCGCGCGCACGCGCGATCTGGTGCGGCATCGCGTCGGCCGACACCGCGATGCACGGCAGGCCGGCCCAGCCCGGCTGCGCGCGCATGCGGCGCAGGACCTCGTAGCCGTCGATGCCCGGCAAGCTCATGTCGAGCAACACCACGTCGGGCACCCACGAGGCCATCACCTCGAGCCCGTCTTCGCCGCTGTCCGCGAGGCGCAGATCGATTTCGCCTGCGCGCAGCGCCAGCGCCTCGCGCATCAATATCGCGTTGACCGCGTTGTCCTCGATGCACAACACACGCACGGCGGCCGCCGGCGCTGGTGCGGAGTCGGGCGACGGTGCGAGCCCTTGCGTCAGCGCCGCTGGCCCGGCCACGCGCGGCAAGCGCAACACCGCCTCGGTGCCGGCGCCCGGCAGCGAACGCAGCTCGAGCGCACCGTGCATGGCCTCGGCCAACTGGCGCGAGATCGCCAGCCCGAGGCCGTGCCCCGGCACGGCACCGCCCTGAGCGCCCAGGCGGTTGAACGGCTGGAACAACTGATGCTGACGATCCGGCGCGATGCCCGGCCCGTCGTCGCGCACCAGGATGCCGACCTGCTGGCCTGGCTCCGCCATCGGCTCCAGCGACAGATCGACGCGGCCGCCCGGGTGGTTGTACTTGATCGAGTTGCCGACCAGATTGAGCAGCACCTGCCGCACGCGCGTGACGTCGGCTTGCACATGCAGCCCGCAACGCACCCAGTCGCCGAGCGCCACGCCGGCTGCCTGCGCCTGCGGTCGCAGCAGATCGAGCACCGCATCCACCGTGTCGTCGAGCGACAGGCTGACCAGTCGCAGCGACACCAAGCCGCCCTCGACCGCAGCGAGGTCGAGCAGGTCGTCGATCAACGCCAGCAGGTGCGTGCCGGCCTGGTGCAGCGGCTGCACCGCGTCGGCGGCCCATGCGGGCAGATCGGCCGCGCGCAACTGCAGCAATTGGGCGAAGCCCAGCACCGCATTCATCGGCGTGCGCAACTCATGGCTGGCGCGCGACAGCAATTCGCTCTTGGTGCGGCTGGCGCGCTCGGCTGCGTCCTTGTCGAGCAGCGCCTGCGCGCGGCGCTCGCGATCGGTGACGTCGAAGTTGATGCCCACCAGGCGCCGCCCCTGCGCGGTGTCGATGCGGCTGCCCACCGATTGGATGTGCCGCACCTGGCCATCCGGCCAGACGATGCGAAAGTGGTGATCGACGTGGTCGAAGCGGCCCTCGATCACGGCCCGCGTGGTGTCGCGTGCGCGCACGAAATCATCGGGGTGGATGGAGCGCGCCCAGCTCGCCTCGTCGACCAGGCCGCTGCCGGGCGGCAAGCCGTAGAGCCGGTACATCTGGTCGTCCCAGCTGATGCTGCGGATCTCGAAGTGCCACTCCCACACACCGGCGCCGATGGCCTGCGTGGTCAGGCGCAGGCGGTCGCGCAACTCGGCGATCGCCTGGCGAGCGGCGTGTGCGGCGCTGTTGTCGTGAGTCAGTCCCGCGACGCCGACCACGCGGCCGTCGCGCCACTGCGGGCGGCCGATGGCATGCACGTGGCGCGCGTCGCCCTGTGGCGTCACCAGATCGAGCTCGACGTCGATCGTCTGCCCGCTGCCCACGGCGCCCTGGAAGGCGGACAACCAGCGATCGCGCGACGCCGCATCGTACAGGCGCACGAAGGTGCGCGCATCGGGCTCGGGCACCGGCGCGAGCCCATGGATCGCAAAGATCTCGTCGGACCATTGCACCTTGTTGCTCGCCACGTCGTACTCCCAGGCGCCGACGCGCCCGAGCTGCCCGGCCTGGCGTTTCAGCTCGCCTTCGACGCGCTCGCGTTCGCGCGCGCGCCGGCGCAGCGTCACGTCCTGCAGCACCAGCGCGGCGGCCAGGCGCGAGTCGGCCATGTCCTTGGACAGCGCCTGCACTTCGAGGCTCATCCAGCGGCCGTTGCGCAGCGGCAGCTCCAGCGCCGGCAGCGTCCTGCGCTCGGCCAGCGCGTCGGCCACGCGGGCCCACTCCGCGGCTGCGGCGTCGACGTCGATGACGTCGATCAGGTTGGCGCCGGGGCGCTTGGGGTCCAGCGCCGGCAGCGTCTGCAGCGCTGCGTCGTTGGTCCAGGCCACCGACGCATCACCGGCGACCACCACGATGCTGAGGCGCGAGCGCCGCAGCACGCCGGCCAACACGGCCTCGAGGCTGGCCGCGCTGCGCAGGGGGTCCGGTGATGTGGCCATGGGTCCGTGCGCCCGTGCGGCACCTGCGCACCGCGCATCGTCAACGGCCGCCGCGCAGCCTGTGCAGCCAGTCGTCCGGCGGCGGCTGCTCGTCGGGTGCGCGCAGCAGGCACATCATGCGGATCGCCGATTCGCGCTGCTCGTAGTAGCCCGCCAGCACCAGCGTCTGTGCAAAGCCGAGCGCGCGGTAGAAGTGCAGCGCGGCGCGGTTGCTGGCGCGCAGCTCCAGGTGCACCGACACCATGCCGGCCACCCGCGCCGACTGCAGCAGCCACTGCATCATCTGGCTGGCCACGCCCTGGCGCTGGTGCGACGGCCGCACCGCCAGCAGCATCAGGTGAGCGTGCTCGTCGTCGAACTGCAACACGCCGAAACCCACCGTGCCGTGGCGGTCGCATGCCACCACCACCGAGGTGTCGCGCCGCGCGATCATGCGACGCACCCGGTCGGCCCGGTAGCGCCAGCCCAGGCCCGACTCGATCAGGTCGCGCGACATCTGCGCGATCGTGTCGGCATCGCCCACATCGGCCAGGCGCAAGGTCACGGCGTCGGTGTTCACGCGCGCATTCTGCCAAATCGCGAAGGGCGACCACGTATTCCGTCGCGGCGCGCCGCGCGGGCGGCTGCGACAATCAAATCGTCCCCCTTGTTTGTTTGATCCCCTCCCGATGGAACACCCGTTCGACACCGCCTGCACCCTGGCGCGCCAGAGCGACGGCCGCTTCAGCGGCCACACCAGTGACGCCTACTGGAACATGGCGGGCCCGTTCGGCGGCACCACCGCGGCCGTGCTGCTGCGCGCCGCGTTGCTCGACCAGGCGCAGGGCGTGGAGCCGGTCGCGTTGACCGTCAACTACTGCGCGGCGCTGGCCAAGGGCCCGTTCGCGATCGAAGTGCGCCCTGCGCGCAGCGGCAAGTCGGTGCGCCACGTGTCGATCGAGATGCAACAAGGCAGCGGCATCGTCGCCACGGCCAGCGTGGTGCTCGCGGTGCGGCGCGACACCTGGGCTCACCAGGAGGCACGCATGCCCGAGGTGCCGCCGCCCGACGCCGTGGCGTCGATGCCCACCGATGGGCGATTGCCCTGGCTGCAACGCTACGACTTCCGCTTCGTGCGCGGCGCATGGCGGCCGCTGGCGCAGCCGTTTGCCGCGCCGCAGCCGGCGCACTCCACGTTATGGATGGCCGACGTGCCTCCGCGCCCGCTCGACCACCTGTCGCTGGCCGCGCTGTGCGACGTGTTCATCGTGCGCGTGTTCCTGGCGCGCGGCACGATGGTGCCCGCCGGCACCGTGACGATGACCGTGCACTTCCATGCCGCGGCCGATGAGATCGCGGCGCAAGGCAGCGCGCCGGTGCTCGGCGTGGCCGACGCGCAGATCTTCACCCGCAACTTCGGCGATCAAGTGGCGCAAGTGTGGTCGAGCCGAGGTCGCCTGCTGGCCACCACCACGCAGATGACGTGGTTCAAAGAGTAGCGGCGACGCTGTTCGGCGGCTCGTCGATCGCCTCGACCTCCGGCGCGCCGCCGCGGCCAGATGCGAGGTCACCTGCCTGACGTGGCAAGCGGCCGCCAGCGCCGAAAAAAACCGGAACGCGGCGCCGCCGCGGCCCATCGAACGACGTAGACAGCCACAGACAATCATGCGCAGCAGCCCAGACATCGTCCGCACCAGCGACCGTGCCACCGCATCGTTGAGCGACGTCGAACTCGCCGCGCGCGCGGCCGGCGGCGATAGCGTTGCGTTCGAGGCGATCATGCGGCGCCACAACCGACTGCTGTTTCGCACCGCACGCAGCGTCGTGCGCGACGACGCCGAGGCCGAGGACGCGCTGCAGGAGGCCTACCTGCGTGCCTGGCGCGCCATGGCCACCTTCCGCGCCGACGCCAAGCTGTCGACCTGGCTGGTGCGCATCGTCATCAACGAAGCGCTGGCGCGGCTGCGCCGCCGCAGCGCGCAGGTGATTCCCATGGACGCCGAGGTGGCCAGCGAGCCCGACAGCGCGGAGGACTCGATGCAAGACGATCCCGACTCCCGTCCCGAGCGTCTGGCGATGCGCGCCGACATGCGCCGCCTGATCGAAGCGCGCATCGACACGCTGCCAGAGGCGTTTCGCACCGTGTTCATGCTGCGTGCGGTCGAGGAGCTGAGCGTCGAAGAAGTCGCCGCCGTGCTGGCGATCCCCGAGGCCACGGTGCGCACCCGGTTCTTCCGCGCCCGCGGCCTGCTGCGCGAAGGCCTGTCGCGCGACATCGATCTGGCCACCAGCGACGCGTTCTCGTTCGCCGGCGAGCGCTGCGACCGCATCGTCGCCAACGTGCTGGCGCGGCTGCCCGAGGGCGGCGAGCGCTCGCAATCTTGAGTGCCATCTCTCACTGGAGACCCACCATGTCGTTCCTGTTGATGCCCGACCCGGTCGCGGCTCGCCGTTTTTTCCTGGGCCGCTCCGGCTCGCTGTTATCCGGGGCCGCGGTCGCGCTGCTGGCCGGCAAGCCGGCACTGGCTGCGCAGGCGGGCGCGTCGGCCGGCGACGCGCAGATCCTCAACACCGCGCTGGGCGCCGAGCTCGAGGCGATCGCGGCGTATCAGGTCGGCGCCGAAAGCCAGCTGCTGCAAAAGCCCGCGCTCGATCTGGCGCTGCTGTTCCAGGGCCATCACAAGGAACATGCCGAGCTGCTGGCCAGGACCATCGAGAAGCTCGGTGGCAAGCCGGTCGCCGCCAAATCGAAGTACAGCTTTCCAGTCGAGCAACTGAAGTCGCAGGCCGACGTGCTGCGCTTCGCGGCCGGCCTCGAACAAGGCGCCGTCAGCGCGTATCTGGGCGCGGTGCCGTTGTTCGGTAACCGCGATCTGGCCAAGGCGGCGGCCAGCATCCTCGGCGACGAGGCGATGCACTGGGCGGCGCTGCGCCAGGCGCTCGGCATGCCGCCCGTGCCGACAGCCTTCGTGGCGTGAGCGCCGCGCACGCCGCGCTGGCCGCGGCGTTGTCGTTGTGCAGCGTGGCCGGCGCATCGGCCGCAGCCGACGCAGCCCACGGCGAGCAGGTCTACAGCCGCTGCCTGGCCTGCCATGCGCTGGCCTACGACCGGGTGGGCCCACACCATTGCGGGCTGTTCGGCCGTATCGCGGGCAGCGTGCCGGGGTTCGACTACTCGCCGGCGATGAAGAATGCCCACATCACCTGGAACGACAAGACGCTCGACCGATTCCTCGCCGCGCCGACCCAGACGGTGCCGGGCACCAAGATGACCTACGACGGCGTGCCCGATGCGAAGGACCGGCAGGACCTGATCGCCTACTTGAAGGGCGCCAGCCGCTCGGCGGCCTGCGTGCATTGAGGTCACAAGCCCAAAACAAACGCCCGCACGAAGCAGGCGTTAGGTGTTGGCGGAGTGGACGGGACTCGAACCCGCGACCCCCGGCGTGACAGGCCGGTATTCTAACCAACTGAACTACCACTCCATCGCTCTGGCGAGCCGCAAAGTATAGCAGCGCGCCCCGGGCGTCAGCGCGCCGGCGGCTCGTGCGGCGCGTCGTCGTGCCGGCCGGCGACCTTGGCCAGCAGCTCGATCAGCATCGCGCATTCGGCCCGGCTCAAGCGGCGCAGCAGGCCGTGCTCCATCGTCTTGGCCGCCGCCTGCGCGCGGCGCGCCAGCGCCAGCCCGTCGGTCGACAGCACGATCAGCTGCGAGCGGCGGTCGGCCGGGTTGCGCTCGCGGCGCAGCCAGTGCTTGGCCTGCATGCGATCGATCAGCATCGTCAGGTTCGGCGACGACAGCCGCAGCGTGCGCGCCAGGTGCTTGGCCGGCGTGGCGCCGTTGGCCAGCAGCAGCATCAACAGCGAGAACTCGGCCTTGCGCAGGCCGAACGGCCCGCCCACGTGGCGCTCGAATACCGCCACCGTCGCGATGTTGGCCAACGTGATGTGAAAGCCCAGCACGTCGCGCAGCACGCCGAATTCGAGCGCGCCGTCGGTGCGTGCGGGTGCTTCGGCCAGTCCAATTGAGTCGGCGCTCATGCCGCCCCCTGGCCGCTGCGCGCCTTCCCCCCGAGGGGGAGTGAGCGCCTTCGGAGCGGCCGTGCGACGCTCACGACGCGCGTGCTCCGAGGTAGGTGTCGATCACGCGCGCATCGAGCGCCAGCTCGCGCGCCGGCCCTTCGAGCGCCACCACGCCGGTCTCGAGCACGTAGCCGTAGTCCGACACCTCGAGCGCGGCGCGGGCGTTCTGCTCGATCAGCAGGATCGACGCGCCGCCCTCGCGCAGGCGCTCGATGGTGCGGAACACCTCGCGCACGACCAGCGGCGCCAGGCCCAGGCTCGGCTCGTCGAGCATCAGCAGTTTCGGATCGGACATCAGCGCGCGGCCCACCGCGAGCATCTGGCGCTCGCCGCCCGACAGGGTGCCGGCCAGCTGCGTTCGGCGCTCGAGCAGGCGCGGGAACAGCGCATACACGCGCTCGATGCCCTGGCGCCACTGCGCCACGCCGCGGCGCATCTGCCGGTAGCCACCGAGCACCAGGTTGTCCTCGACCGACATCGAGCCGAACAGCTCGCGCTTCTCGGGCACCAGCGCCATGCCGCGCATCACGCGGTCCTCCAGCGGCGTGCCCGACAACGGCTCGCCGTCGAACACGACGCGCCCGCGCGAGCGCAGCAGGCCCATCAGCGAATGCAGCAGCGTCGACTTGCCCGCGCCGTTGGGTCCGATCACGCTGACCACGCTGCCGCGCGGCACGCTCAGGCGCAACCCCGACAGCACCTCGGCCTTGCCGTAGCCGGCATGCAGGTCGCTGACGTCGAGCAGCAAGTCGGCGGGCATCTCAGTGCTCTGTTCCCAAGTAGGCGGCACGCACCGCCGGGCTGGCCTGCACCTCGGCCGGCGTGCCCTCGGTCAGCTTGGTGCCAAACTCCATCACGACGATGCGATCGGTGAGTCCCATCACGAAGTCCATGTCGTGCTCGACCAGCAGGATGCTGATGCCCTCGCCCTTGAGCTGGCGCAGCACCGCGGCCAGCGCCTGCTTCTCGCGCAGGCGCAGCCCCGCGGCAGGCTCGTCGAGCAGCAACAACACCGGGTCGGTGCACAGCGCGCGCGCGATCTCCAGCAGTCGCTGCGGCCCGAGCGGCAGGTTGCCTGCCAGTTCGTGCAATTGCGCGCCCATGCCGATGCGCACCAGCTGGCGCTCGGCCTCGGCGAACAGGCGGCGCTCTTCGTCGCGGTCCAAGTGCAAGATCGCGCGCAGCACGCCGCAGTGGCCACGCTGGTAGGCACCGAGCGCCACGTTCTCCAGCACCGTCATCTCGGGCAGCAGCTTCACATGCTGGAAGGTGCGCGCTACGCCCAGGCGCGCGATCGCGCGCGCGGGCAGGCCGGCGATCGTGTGGCCGGCGAAGCGGGCCGTGCCGCGCGTCAGCGCCAGCGTGCCGGTCAACAGGTTGAAGGTGGTGGACTTGCCCGCGCCGTTGGGGCCGATCAGGCCGACGATCTCGCCGGCGCGCAGCTCGAAGCTGACGTCGTTGACTGCCACCAGGCCACCGAACTCCTTGCGCACGGCCTGCACCTGCAGCAGCGCGTCGCCCGACGTCGGGCGTTGGCGTTCGTCCAGGCGGGCAGCGCCGCCCCAGTCGGCTACACGACGTGGCAGCGGCAGCCAGCGTTCGGCCCAGCGATTGATCGCCGGCCACAAGCCGTCGGGCGCGTACTTCAGCAGCAGCACGATCAACACGCCGAACACGATCACTTCGTAGTTGCCGTTGGTGCCGGTCAGCGCCGGCAGCCAGATCTGCAGCTTGTCTTCGATCAGCTTGACCGCGCCGGCGCCGACAAAGGCGCCCCACACCTGGCCAACGCCGCCCAGCACCGCCATGAAGAGGTATTCGATGCCGCGGTTGAGACCGAAGGGCGTCGGGTTCACCGTGCGCTGGTAGTGCGCGAACAGCCAGCCCGAGATCGACGCCAGCACCGCCGCGTAGACGAAGATCACCACCTTGTAGCGGTAGGTCGAGATGCCCATCGCCTCGGCCATCGCGGCGCCGCCCTTCAAGGCGCGGATCGCGCGGCCCGGACGCGAGTCGAGCAGGCGTTGCGTGGCCAGTGCGGCGGCCAGAGCCACCAGCCAGATCAGCACGTACATGCGGCGGCCATCGTGCAGGCTGACGCCGAACACGGTGAGCGCCGGGATGCCGAGCAGGCCGTCGTAGCGGCCCAGGCCTTCGACGTTGGCCATCGTGTAGCTCAGCGACAAGCCCCAGGCGATGGTGGCCAGCGGCAGGTAGTGGCCCGACATGCGCAGTGTGATCGCCGCCACCACCAGTGCGATCGCCACCGTGATCACGATGCCGACCGCGAGGCCGAGCCAGGGCGAGACGGTGAATGTGGTGCTCAGCACCGCGGTGCTGTAGGCACCGACGCCGACGAACGCGGCCTGGCCGAACGAGGTGAGCCCGCCGACACCGGTGAGCAGCACCAAGCCGAGCGCGACGATCGCGTAGAGCCCGATCAGGTTGAGCTGCGTGATCCAGTATTCCGGCACCGGCAACGCCGGCAGCGCCAGCATCAGCAAGACGATGGCGGCGAACAGCAGGCGGCGCGGCGACTTCATGATGCGCGTAAAGCCGCCTTGGCCCTGCGGGCCGTCCCCCCGGGCTTCGCAGGAGCCCCTTCGTGGCTCCGGGGGAGCGAGCGCCTTCGGAACGGCCGGGCGGCGCTCATTCATCGTCCCGGTGCGGATCACGCAGCGAGCGCCACAGCAGAATCGGCAGGATCGAGGTGAAGACGATCACCTCCTTGAACGCGCTGGCCCAGAACGACCCGAACGCCTCGAGCACGCCGACGCCCAACGCGCCGGCCGCAGCCAATGGATAACTCGCCAAGCCAGCGAACACCGCAGCGACGAAGCCCTTCAGGCCGATCAGAAAGCCGGAGTCGTAGTAGACCGAGGTCGACGACCCGATCAGCAACCCCGACAGCGCGCCCATGAAGGCCGCCATCGTGAACGACAGGCGCCCGGCGCTCGCCGGGCTGATGCCCATCAGCCGCGCGCCGGTGCGATTGACCGCGGTGGCGCGCAACGCCTTGCCGCGCAGCGTGCGCTCGAAGAACAGCCACAGCAGCACGATCAGCGCGGCCGAACTGCCGAAGATGATGAGCGTCTGGCCGCTCAGCGTCAGCGGCCCGAGGCTGAAGCGCGCATCCCAGAACGGCGGGTTGCGGAAGGCCTCGGCGCCGAAGAACAGGAGCCCGAGCCCGGTGAGCGCGAAATGCACGCCGACCGAG